>ERZ827440.17-NODE-17-length-252413-cov-5.358007_pt1 | contig 252413 bp, 212 predicted proteins | sample MGYA00519774_ERZ827440 | MGnify/ENA primary metagenome ERZ827440 (study PRJEB31778, sample SAMEA3449302) | human gut metagenome | biome: human gut; feature: human-associated habitat; material: faeces | place: United Kingdom | collected 2010/2012 ... | reverse complement strand
TTGCATGTGTTAGGCACGCCGCCAGCGTTCATCCTGAGCCAGGATCAAACTCTCTGAAAATTATGGTTATATAACTCTTCCTGAGAAGAGATCATATACTTCCAGATTCGTTTGAAACCAACCTAAGTTTATCTGGTTCGTTTCCGTTATTTTTTTCGCTTACGCTGCGAGTTTTCTTCTCGCTTCTGTTAAATTAACAGGGTATTATCATTGTTTAATTTTCAAGGTTCATCACTGACTATGTTTTTTTGGTTTTTCGCTGTCAGCCTGATTATTATACCACGGCAATATCGGTTTGTCAACCCCTAAAACAAAAAAACAACTCAAAAAAAAGTGATTTGTCGTTTTTGACGGACAAAGAGCGAAATATGTCGGTGGCTGTTGGGCATTTCCACTACTGCGACAACGTTTTGATACCGTTCAACCCACATTTCGCGTCAAAGCGTCTGTCAGAAAGTAAAAAATAACTCCCGAAAAGCGGAAAACGGAAAAATTTCTTCCGAAATACGCTTGACGGGAGTTTTCTACATATATAATGTTACCACTCGAATGATGTAACCGTATTGGACGGAATGCTTGTTGTTCTGTCCTCAACAAGTTCGGGCATCAACTTTATCTCATTCATAAGTTTATACAGTTCCGCAGCCTCTTTCATACCGTTCCGAACCTTTTCGACTATTGCACCGTCATATATTTCCTCAACAGGCGCATGGTCGCAGACATGTATATTCCGAACGGTGAAATACTCTTCAAGACCTTTTGCGGGTTGTTCGCGAAATTTCTTCTTATAATATTCGACCTGCCAATGCAGCGTCTTGATTTTCGAAACACGTTTTTTGAACAGATCGGGATATTCGAGAATATATCGGCGATAAAGCGCCATATTCGACGCGCTTGACGCCCAATACCCCATTCCCCACGCGGCGCCCGACTGAGTTATCTCAAAATAAAATGCAGGCGCGTCAGGATAGACTTTTGCGGGGCGTTTGAACGTTATCCACATATTGTCGCGATAAAGATGGCTCTTATCTTTTGTAAAACGGGTATCGCGATAAATATGGCAAAGACAGTACCGTGGCTGAGTGACTATCAGCGGGTCGATAAACGCCGCGGTCGGAGCGAGAGCTTCAACAAATTCCGCAAACGGCGCATACACAAGCCTTTTATATTCCGGCTTGTGCGCCTCATACCATTCTTTGCTGTTCCGCTGTCTGTTTTCATACAAAAACGGCAGCATTTTTCTCGGAAAACCGTTAAATTCCATTAAAACAACCTCTATGTTTATTCTCACCGTTATTTTAACACGAACGGAAAGAAAAGTAAAGACAAAAAGGTTCATTTCCGAGAAAAGTTTGATTCCGTATCAGCCGCACAACCCAAGTTTATCCGTCTTTTTTGCAACGTAATAGAAAAGCGTCATTGCGTCGGATATATCAACGTCTGTATTAAGGTCAAAATTGCAAAGAACTTTGCGCTCCGCGGGGACGGGTTCTTTCTTTGCGACATCATAGAACAGCCGCATCGCGTCTGTTATATCTACGCTTCCATCGCCGTCAACGTCACCCATCACAGCATCAACCGGCAGACATTTTATGCCGTTCCACATCGGAGAGGTAAATCCTTTTGCGCCGAGGCTGTAATAAACAATACCGTTTTCGGGGCACGAAAGACCGAAAATTTCGGGAGCGTCGCCAAGGAATGTTACGCTTTCAAATTCCGGGTTCGAAAAATACTGATAACCGAAAGTTTCGACTCCCGCAGGTATAATAACGCGCTTCGGTCGGCTTCCGCCCAATATTCCGTCGGCGATAATCTTTGTACCTTTCTTTACGGTTACGGTTTCGGGCATATAGTATTCACCGGCAAGCGCAATATTTCCCTCATAATACAGCCCGTTTTTTTCATCCCAACGCGAAGAGTTTTTATACGCGTTTGAGAAAAACGCTCTTGAGCCTATCCTTTTAATGCTCTTGGGAAGATTGAACTTCGGTATGGGACAGCCGATGAAGGCTTCCGGGTCTATGACCTCTATGCCCTCCGAAAACTTGACGGACGCCAAATTTGCGCAGGAATCGAATGCACCTTGATTTATGTGGCGCAGACTTGCGGGAAGTTCGACAGAGGTTATCATATTGCATTCGCGGAATGCATGTGCGGCGATGGCGGTTGTTCCATTTTTGACAATGACCTTACCCTTGACGATCTCCTCATCGGCATATAACAGATATTTTCCGATATAATAAACACCTTTCACAGGTTTGATATTGTTCAGGATAGATGTTCCGTGGAACAGAGCCGAATCCAGATATGTAAGGCTGTCCGGCAAGACCACCTGCGTAACATTTTGGCAATCGCGTCCGAATATTTCGCCAACCCTTTTAACACCGTCTTCGATAACAACTTTTTCAAGGGATGTACACCCCTCAAAAGTATGATAGGAAATGCTTTCAACGCTGCCGGGCACGGTTATGGTTTTTAATTGAGAACAGTCTCTGAAAGCACCCTGGTGAATATAGCGAACGCCGTAAGGAATATTTACGCCCGTAATCAAACGTCTGCATTCGAAAGCACTTTCCGCAACAGACACGGTTCCGGGACGGATATTTACGACTCCTGATATATTCTCGTCTGTTTCCGCAAGATGATTTCCGACATACAGAACTCCGTTTTCCCAGTTTTTGGGATTATTGTAATATCCCGATCCGGAAAATGCTCTTCTCCATATTTCGACAGGTTCATCGCCGAGGAAGATTATATCCTCTAAGGCTGTACAACCGTTAAATACATCCGTTCCGATAAAATCGACGGAAGCGGGAATTTCTATGCGTTTAAGAGACGAGAAACCGGCAAGGCTCGCATAATCGAGCGATTCCAACTCTGACGGAAGAACAACTTCCGTAATTTCCGATGTATCGGCGTTATTGGCACCCAAAGACGTTACGGGAAGACCGTCAATATAAGACGGAAGAACCAATTTACCCGAGAACTTTTTCAGGTATTTTTCGATTCTGACCTCACCGTTGTTTACACGATACTCAAAATCCTCCGTATTCGAGGACGAACTTATCCCGAATGACGCAAGCAACGAGATTGCGACGGACAAAACGAGCAACGCGGAAATCAAACTTTTAATTTTCATAAATCCTCCTTTTTTGCTATGCGGATACCGCAAGAAAAAACAATATTTTTTGTCTCCATATAATTAGACGTTTTTCAAGCAAAAATGTGACATAAATTTAAGACAGTTCACAAAAAAATAATATTTCAACAACCGCTATGATTATCGCGGTATTTTATTACGAAAGGGATAAAAAGTAAAGCGATAGGCGATTTTTAGCGATAAAAGTTCGACAATAACAGTTTAAATAAAAAACATTGACAGCAAAAAATCGTTGTGTTATACTTATAATACACTTCTTATATAGATTTCGCTTCAAACCAAAAGGAGAAAACCAAATGAAAAAAGTCATTGCGGCAGTTATAGCGCTTTGCGTGACGGCGTGTCTTTTGGCATCGTGTCAAATAATCAGAACCCCGATAAAAAACGTTTTTATAGTTGACAACGCAAAAACGTATACGCTTGTTGAAGACGTTCCTCAGAGCGGTCGCGAAAAGCTCGAGGTCAGTCTTGCGCGAAACGAAAAAGAGGGTTGTCAGTTCATTCTGCGTTTTGACGAAGACGTCAGCGGCGTTTCCGTCAAGGTTTCTGATATAACGAACGGGAACGGGGAAAAACTCGACGTTTACGGAGTATACAGGGAGCATTACGTCACAACGCTGAGAGATTCGACCGACAAGCAGAACTTCTACCCCGACGCGATGATTCCGCTTGTTTACGACGACCTGAACTCTTTTGAGATAAAAGCGAAAGAAAACCAGGGTATCTACATTACGCTTTCGGCGTGCGAAACGCAGTCTGCCGGAAAATATACGGGAACGGTTACCGTGCGCCGCGACAACGGCGAAGACATCTCCATTCCTCTTGAAGCGGAAGTCTGGGATTTTGCGATACCGAAAACGAACACGATGGAAACGTCTTTTCAGATGTGGTTCTTCTCAACATGGGACTACCTGCAAAGAAAAGGCGCGACAAACCTCGATTACGAGGAAACAAGAAAGCAGTATGCGGATTTCCAGCTTGAATACAGAATTGAAGATTGCGATCTTCCGGACAACTACGACTACGCGCCCGATTTCGCGAGAAAAATGGCACAGCGCATAAAGGACGGGACTGTAACATCTTACAGGATTCCCATCGGTCTGAATGAATTCACCGACTCAAACGGCGTAGTGCGTCATCTGCTTTGCCAAGAGGACGGAAGCATGCTGTCGTGGCCCAAAGCATTTATCGACGCGCTCGACGCGGAGGGCATACTCGAATACGGGTATGTTTACGTCTATGACGAGCCGAGCATGAGTTACTATAATGATATTCGCTTTTCGTTCGATTCTCTGAAAAAATACAATCCGAAAATCAGGTGTCTGGTCACCTCCGGCGCGCGCAGCGCGCTTTACGGCAGCGTTGATATTTTTTGCGGCATAGAAAACATTGACCAGAACGACGAGGTATATGTAACGGAAAGGCAGAGAGCGGGAGATACCGTTTGGTGGTATAACTGCGACGGCGTTGATATAGACGACCATCCCTGCTATCTGATAGGCTATCCGCTTGTCGGATGCAGAACCCTGAACTGGATGCAAAAAGACCTCGGCATAACGGGCAATCTTTATTGGGCAACTTCAATTCAGCTGACAAAGGAAGGCGCGGACAGAGATATCTGGAATTATCCGTTTGCATCCAATTACAGAGCGGGCGACGGGTTTCTTATATACTCGGGGGTTGAAGGCGACGGAGTGATAAACAGAAACATCCCCGTACCCTCGCTTCGCCTCGAAGCCATAAGAGACGGCATGGAGGACTATGAATATCTGTGTTTGATGGAAAATAAGATCAACGCGTTTCTTGACAAGCACAACATAACGGATATTGACGCGGACACGGTTCTTAACACATACTACGATACGCTTTATACGAGCAGAAACGATTACGACCACGACCCCGCCGAACTGCTCAAAATCAGAAAAAGACTTGCGCACGATATAATGGCGGACGACAATACGCTTGTAACGATGCTGCCCGGCTTTACATACGAAAACACAAATCTGCGTGAGATCAGGGTCTATGCGCCGAAAGGGTCGGACGTCACCTGCGACGGGGTTGCAGTAACCGGCTCGGAACAGGGAGACTGTGCGGTTTACTCCGCTTACGTCGATATGAGCGGCGTTTACGGGATCAGAGAAACCACGGTGACTGTAAACGGAGAGGAATATACGATAGGTCTGAAAGCGCCCGATGAAGTTGAGTTTGAAACGCTCGGGTATAAACTTATGTTTGATAATATCGACACGCTCAAAGTCCCGTACACGGACGGAGAGGTCAGACAGAACTATCTGTTCAACTGTTTTGACAGACGGCTTCAACGCAACGACAACGGAACATTTTCAAGGCTCATAACAATAAACCGAAATGAACCGGAAACTATCAAAAAAGGAATCTCTTCCGAATATCAAAGCGATATTCCGCTTATTGTCATGACCGACTACGAAACGCAGGTTGGGAAAAATGTGCTTCCGGCAATCAATGCAAAGATATTCGTTCCCGCAGGCGCAGAAGTCAAAGCAAACGGCAACGCGCTTACGGAAAAGGAAAGAACGGAAACATATTCTCTGTTTGAGGCACGGTTTTCGTTTGATTCCGCGGGAAGGCATCTTGTTCCGATAGAAATAACGTACAACGGAAAAACAGAAACCGTGTATAAAATAATCAATCAAGGCGCAGGAAGCATATTTGTTCCGTTTGATTTGAATGACACGGCAACCGCCGCAGCGATAGACGCGCTTGACAACGTGGAAGTCGTAACCTCCGACAACGGCAAAAAAGCAATGCGGTTCACGTTTGAAAGGTCTGACGAAAAGCAGGAAGTCCAGTTCCCGCTTGAAATTCTTGCGGACGGATACAAAACTCTGCCGAAAGAAGTAACTCACATTTCTTTCAAACTGACAAATCTTTCGAACGAAGCAATCAATGTTCCTTCCGTGCTGTTCAAATCAACAACGATGTATCAGCCGTATGTGGCACCGATATACAACATGGTGGGACCCGGCGAGACAACGACCGTTATTGTTGCGATACAAAAGAAACTGTCCGGCAACAAAGCGCTTCGGGCAATAGGAATAACATACACAAGTCTGCTCAATTCCGACGGCGCGGAATTGCTGATAGAAGACCTGCAATTTGCCACGATCCCCTATTATCCATACAATGAAGCGAGCGATATCGTATTGACTTTCAATTAAAGAAATTTGAGCGTTCCTGCTGTCCGCGGGAACGCTCTGTATTTTATGATTCTTTTTATTCTTCCGTCGGCAGTTCAAACCAAAAGTCGCTGCCCTGTCCGACAGCGCTCGAAACGCCGTAACGCGCGCCGTGCAGGTCAAGTATCTTCCGAACTATCGAAAGCCCGAGCCCCGTTCCGACAACCGCGCGCTTGTGAACATCCCTGCTTCTGTAATATCTGTCCCAAACGGTCGGAAGTTCTTCGGGGGCTATGCCCGCGCCGTTGTCGATAAAATCAAAGCGGACGACACCGTCGGAAACGGTCTGCCGAACAGTGATCTTCTTATCCTCGCCGCAATAGTTGACGGCATTGTTGATGAGATTATACACGACCTGCGTCAGCTTTATCTCGTCCGCGTCGACGAAAACATCGCGGTCATACTCAAACGCGACGGCGTACCCTTCCCTTTCGCGAAGTTCGGAATACCGCGTCAGGATATTGCGGACGGATTCCGTGACGTTGAATCGGGACAGAGTGAGCGGAGACGTTCCCGAACCGAGTTTGGACAGATCCAGAGTATCGTTGACAAGCGTTGTTAGCCGCTTTGCCTCGTCCACGATAATCTGCACGTTCGCCGCATTGTTTTCTTCGGGAATATCGCGCATCATCTCGGCATATCCGCCTATCATGGTCAGCGGTGTTCTTAAATCGTGGGACACGTTGGCTATCAGCTCTTTTTGCAGAACGTCGGTCTTGTTCAGTTCGGACGCGGCGTAATTCAGCGTAGCCGCAAGTTCTGAGATCTCTTTATATCCGCTTTCGTCAAACGCGACCGAATAATCGGCGCGGGCAAGACGCTTCGCGGATTCGTTCACACTGGATATGGGCGATGAGACAACTTTCATTATAACAACGGCGAGAACAACGGCAAGGACAATAACAATACCCGTAATTATCAGCAACTGAACGCGAAGAGTGGAAACGGTAGCGTCAACGGGCGTTATCTGAGAATTCAGCATTATTGCGTAAGAAGTCCCGTTTGAAGAGACAATCTCGGCATAGAGAAGTCCCTTCGCAAGAGGTTCGCCGCCCGTCTCCGTCTGCGGACGAAAACCCGTTTCGGCGTTGATGAAATCCATATCGAATACAGTTGAATAAATCCCGCCGCCGGATTTTGCGCGGTCGATTATCTCCTTGCGCTCCGCGCACGTCATCTTGTGTATAACGCAGGAAAACGCGCCCTCCGCGGACGAAACGACGGTTCCGTCGTCGTTCATAACAAGCGCGCAGACGCTTTGACTTCTCGCAATCGCGGCGATCTGACGCGTTATGTCGCCCGCGTCGATATTTTCCGCTATCTCGGAAGCGACTTTTTTTATCTCACTCGTTTTTATCTGCTTGTAAAAATCTTCGAGAAAAACTGTCTGAAACAGCCAAAGCAGGCACATTACAACGGATGTAAAAGCCAAAAGTCCGCCGAAAACGAGCCATTTTATACTTATTTTTTTATGCTTCAAAACGGTAGCCTACCCCTCTCAAAGTCACGATATGCCCGGCGGCTTCGCCGAGACTGCGGCGGAGCAGTTTTATGTGCGTGTCAAGCGTTCTGTCGTCGCCGTAATAGTCATAACCCCACACCTCGGTTATGAGTTTTTCGCGGCTGAGCGCGACGTTGACGTTTTTTGCAAGATAAAAAAGCAGGTCGTATTCTTTCGGAGACATTTCGACGCGCCTGCCGAGAACATAAACAAAGCGACCTCTGAAATCTATCGCGAGATCGCCGTAATCGACGACATCGCTTTCGTTCTCTCCGTCTTTTCCGCTGCGGCGAAGTACGGCGGCGATGCGCATCATCAGTTCACGCGGCGAAAACGGCTTTACCACATAATCGTCAACTCCGACTTCAAACCCGTGAATGCGGTCGTATTCCTCTCCCCTTGCAGAAAGCATAATGACAGGAATATTCTTATTTTTTCTTATTTCACGAACGGCGGAAAAGCCGTCGAGCTCGGGCATCATCACGTCCATAACTATAAGGTCGAAATCTTCGGCGCGGCACTTTGCAACGGCGTCGATGCCGTTGACCGCCTCGATTATCTCATACCCTTCGTATTGAGCGTATTTTTTTATAAGAGTGCGAATGTTCGCCTCGTCGTCAACAACAAGAAGTTTTGCCACTTTCTTTCACCTCTGAAAAAGTTTAACACCCGAATGTGAAGATGCGGTGAACGCCCGCTGAAACTTCACTTCTTTTCTGTATTGTATTATATATCATTTGTCGCCGATTTGCAAGCGTATGCGGCAAAAACACAGAAAAACGGCAAGAAAATCAAAAAGTTCGGTTTTGCCGTCTTGACTTTTTTCCGTCGATGTGGTATCATCAGAAAAAGGCGTTGACGAAAAGGGCGCAAAATAAACTTTCCGAGAGAAGCGGCGGTAGGTGTGAGCCGTTGAAAGGGCTTTTGCGTTGTAGTTTCCGAGCCGGGAGGAAGAAAGCGCAAAGCAAGTAGAACCTCTCCGTTTTTCCGTTGCGTTAAAACGGCAGGAGCGGCGGCTTTTGAAAAAAGGTCGCAATTTGAGTGGTACCGCGGATATTTTTCCGTCTCAAAGTTTTCTTTGGGACGGATTTATTTTTTTAGTGAGTAAATAATAAATATTATCATATACGGAGGCTGAAATGAAAGAACTCGACAAAACATACGACCCGAGTAATTTCGAAGACAGAATTTACGATTTTTGGGTAAAAAACGACTATTTCAAAGCAAAAGTAGACAAGACGAAAAAGCCGTTCACCATAGTTATCCCGCCGCCGAACATAACGGGACAACTGCACATGGGACACGCGCTTGACAACACCATGCAGGATATTCTTATCCGCTACAAAAGAATGCAGGGATATTCCGCGCTTTGGCAGCCGGGAACGGACCACGCAAGCATTGCGACCGAGGTCAAAGTTGTTGAGAAGTTGAAGAGCGAGGGCATCGACAAAAACGAGATAGGCCGCGAAGAGTTTCTCAAACACGCATGGGCGTGGAAAGAACAATACGGCAACCGCATAATAAACCAACTTAAAAAACTCGGTTCTTCCTGCGACTGGTCGCGTGAACGCTTCACCATGGACGAGGGTTGTTCCCGCGCCGTTGAAGAAGTATTTGTCAATATGTATAACAAGGGGCTTATTTATAAAGGCTCCAAGATAATCAACTGGTGCCCCGTTTGCCACACGTCTATATCCGACGCTGAAGTCGAATACGAGGAGCAGCACGGTCATTTTTGGCACATCAAATACCCTGTTGTAGGCGAAGACGGCCGTTATCTTGAATTTGCGACGACACGTCCCGAAACGATGCTCGGAGATACCGCCGTTGCGGTTCACCCCGACGACGAGAGATACAAAGACCTTGTCGGCAAAACGGTCAAAGTTCCGTTTGTTGACAGAGAAATACCCATTATTGCAGACGAATATGTTGAAAAAGACTTTGGAACGGGCGTTGTAAAGATTACCCCGGCGCACGACCCGAACGACTTCGAGGTCGGCAAACGCCACAACCTGCCCGAAATCAACATCATGAACGACGACGCCACGATAAACGAAAACGGCGGTAAGTTCGCGGGCATGGACAGATATGCGGCAAGAACGGAGATTGTCAAAGAACTCGACGAGATGGGCTTGCTTGTTCGCATAGAGGACTATACGCACAACGTCGGCACGCACGACCGCTGCAAGACCGTTATCGAGCCGATGATAAAGAAACAATGGTTCGTCAAGATGGACGACCTGATAAAGCCCGCAGCGGCGGCGGTTCGCAACAAAGATATCAAACTTGTTCCCGAAAGACTTGAAAAAACATATTTCAACTGGACGGACAATATCCGCGACTGGTGCATATCGCGTCAACTTTGGTGGGGACACAGAATACCTGCATATTACTGTCCCGAATGCGGAGAGATCGTTGTATGCAAATCCAAAGACGCACCGACCGTATGCCCGAAATGCGGACATCACGGAATGACGCAGGACGAAGATACTCTCGACACATGGTTCAGTTCCGCGCTTTGGCCGTTCTCGACGCTCGGCTGGCCCGACAAAACGCCCGAACTCGATTATTTCTATCCGACAAGCGTTCTTGTTACGGGTTACGACATAATCTTCTTCTGGGTCATCAGAATGATATTCTCGGGCTACGAGAACATGGGCGAAAAGCCGTTTGACACGGTTCTGTTCCACGGACTTGTAAGAGACTCGCAGGGACGCAAAATGTCCAAGTCCCTCGGCAACGGTATCGACCCGCTCGAAGTTATCGACAAATACGGTGCGGACGCGCTCCGTTTCACATTGATAACAGGCAACGCGCCCGGCAACGATATGCGTTTCTATTGGGAAAAGGTCGAAGCAAGCAGAAACTTTGCCAACAAGATTTGGAACGCCGCAAGATTTGCGATGAACTATCTTTCGATAGACAAGATAGAATTGCCCGAAAAACTTGAAATTGAAGACAAGTGGATATTGAACGAACTGAACGCGACGGTGAAATCCGTTTGCGAAAACCTCGATAAATTCGAACTCGGCATCGCGGCGCAGAACCTTTACGATTTCATCTACGACAAACTCTGTGACTGGTATATAGAACTTGTAAAGCCGAGACTTTTCGAAACGAACGAGGACAAGGAAACGAACCTTTCCGCGCAGAACGTTCTCTGCTTTGTGCTTGAAAAAACGCTGGCGCTGCTTCACCCGTTTATGCCGTTCATAACAGAGGAAATATGGCAGTCGCTGCCTCACGAGGGTGAAGCGCTGATGATAAGCCGTTATCCCGAATATTCCGACGCGCTCTGCTTTGAAACGGACGCGAAAGAAATGGAAAATGTTATGAGTCTTATCAAAGAAGTCCGCAAGACGAGAAAGGCAATGAACGTTCCCGGAGCAAAGAAAACGACGCTTCACATCGACACAAGGAACGAGAAAGCGTATAAGGACGGCGAAGCGTTCATTAAGCGCCTTGCATCCGCCGAAAAGGTTATTATAGGCACGGTTGACCCGCAGGGCATGGTTCAGGTGATAACGCCCGACGCAAACGCATATATGCCGCTCGGGGAGCTTATCGACAAGGAAAAGGAAACGGCGCGTCTTGAAGCGGAGATAGCAAAGATACGCTCCGAGATAGAACGTGTTGACAAGATGCTTTCCAACCCCGGCTTTGTTGCAAAAGCACCCGAGGCAAAGATAAACGCAGAAAAGGAAAAGAGAGAAAAGAATATAAAACTCCTTTCCGAAACCGAAAAAGCGCTTGAAGACATTAAAAACATCTGATAAACAGCATAAACCAAGTCCCCGACCGAGGTCGGGGACTTTACTTATTTATCATATTGTCTAATCGTTTTCCGAAAGAGTGTTCACGACCTCGGGCATGGGCTTCTTTTCCGCAAGTTCCGCACCGTAACGGCACAGAAGAGAGCCGATGATGAACATAACGCCGAAAGAAAACGAACCGAGAGAACCTGTGCTGACTTTTTCGGCGTTTTCAAAGATGCGTACCGCGATTGTCTGCCAGACGGTGGCTATAACGGAATATCCCGCAGGAATCGCCAGAGCAAGAATACCGAGACGCAAAAGTTCTTTTGCGCCGCCGAGAGTGAATGGCGTTCCCGCCCGCAATTCACGTTTGAAATAAACTTCCGCGAATTTTGCGAGAACCGCCTCGCAGGCGCAGGCAATCGCGCCGATAACTATTGCGCTGCACATTGAACCGAGACTCATTCCCGCCTCTTTTTCAATAAGACCGTGAAGCGTAAAATCACCGAACTTCAAAATCTCTGCGCTTCCCGCAAGGAACGGGACGGAAATAATACAGCAGCCGAAGCCGACACAACAACAGATAAACACGATTTTGCTGAGAATCATTCCGATTTTGGAAAGGACCTGAATTGCTTTTAATGATTTCATTTTTTATGCTCCTTATTTAATTTTTTCAAATGTAACGTTTCCGCATTTCATCGCGATTTTCGCAACTTTCCAACCGAACCGTTCAAGATTTTTTTTATACGTCAAAAACGAATGATCGATGGGCATTCCCGCGATTTTTTCGATTTCCGCAAAGGACAGCGAAACAAACTCGCCACTTTGGCTGCCCACATACGCCCAAAGCGCGGAAAACTTATCTTTTTTCATACGTTCGCAAGCGGTGGGCTTTCCGTTTTCGGCATGGTTTTCGCGACAGGCGGCGCAGTCGGCGTGACGAGCGCAGTCTCTTTTGCAGGGGCAATCGGGATTTTTGTCGTTCATATATTCTCCCCTGCTTCGGTCAATACTTTTTCTTCCCACCGTTTCAGCACACGGAGTTGTTCTTCGGTGTGGAACCAATGTTCGCACCCGTCTGCGACCGTCAAACGGCAGTTTTCGTTTTCCGCGAAAGCCGCGACTTCCGAACGCGGAATAACCGCGTCGTTTTCTCCGTAAAGTATATGCGTGTCTCTCCCGACGGAATGCACACGGTTTTCACGCGCATAGCAAAGATACCGCCACGAAAGTTTCGCGCCGAGCGGAGTGACAATATTCTTTTCCTTTTGCAGTCGCTCTTCCGACACGTTCTCCGCGTCCATCATTGAAAGAATCATTCGCTCCATATTCAGAAGCGGCGAAATAAGAAGAGTTTTATCAAACTGTTCATTCGCGAACGCAAGAAGCGAAAACCATACGCCGATACTTGTCGCACGAAGGTTTATATTTTTCCAGCGCGTTTTCATATATTGCAGCACGCCCGAAAGTTCGGGAACGACTTTCCACGGCAAAAGTTTTACGCTGTCTTCCCTGCCGTTGTGTTCGGGCAGATCGACAGCCAGAACCTGATACCCGAACGGCTCGGCAACCTCGGCAAAAGGTTCAGCCTCTTCTTTTCTGCCGAATTGCCCGTGCACGAACAAAAACACCTTGTCCGACGGTTCGCCGTAAACAACGGCGGGCGCGGTATTTATTTTCAATATTTCTTTTTTCATTTTATTCCCTATTAAAAACACACGTTTTACATTGAGCGTATCATATCACAATGAACGGCGTTTGTCAAGTCCCCTGTTACGCGAAAAGGCTCGGCAAATCGCCGAGCCGCTCTGAAAAACAGCATTATTTTTCTTTCTTTGCCAGAAAAACCACCGTAAACACAACGCCCGCGATAAAGATTATTCCGCCGATGCCCATAATGACAGAGCCCAAGACCGCCACGGGGTTAAAAATCTGTGTGCCGCCGATGCCCGAAGCAAACCAAGATCCGCCGAAACTGTTGAGCATTTTGTTTGAAATAAAACGGGCAAGCCAACCGATGAATGCGGTTGCAAGCCCCGAAACGGCAAAATAAACGCCGCCGAGCCAACCGTATTTCCTGAACAATGAGCCGAGAAAACCGGGAACGGACTTTATCCACCCCGCAGAAGAGGTCGAGCCGCCCTCATTGTATTCATAAGTTGTTTTTTCTTCGCGGGGATCGGCATCGGATAAAAGCCAGTCCAGACTGACATCAAATTCGCTCGCAAGCGCCTTGATTTTTGAAAGTTCGGGTTCGGCTTCTCCTGTCTCCCATTTGCTGACGGCCTGTCGGGAAACACCGAGCCGAGAGGCAAGCACCTCCTGCGAAATTCCCGCTTTCTTTCGACAATAACATATCTTTTCGGAAAGAGTCATCTTTTTTCCTCCGTTGCTTTTTTCTGCATTATACACCGCGAATAAGAATAAATCAACCGTCTTTGGCTTGAATTTACGCAACCGCGGGTTGCAAACGCAAAAAAATCACTCATCAAGCCAATCGTTGAGTTTTTTGATATCCTCTTTGCCGCCCGAAACATAGAGCAGGTCGCCCTTTTCGAAAACATAGTCGGGGCTGACTATTTCCGTGACCTTGCCGCCGTTTTCGACGGCAATGATGTTAAGCCCGAAGCGGGAACGAAGGTTTATGTCAACAACGGTTCTTCCGACCGCCTTATCGGGCACGAGTATTTTTGAAACGTTTATTTTCTCGCTCAGCTGAACATAATCGAGCGCTTTTGCGTTTTCGAGACGGTTGGCAAGCCTTATCGCCATATCGCGCTCGGGGTAAACGACCTCCGCGCCGAGTTTTTCGAGAATGAGCCCGTGTTCCGCGCTTGACGCCTTTGATATAACTTTCGGGATACCGAGAGACACGAGATTGAGCGTTGTTAAAATGGATATGTCCATTTTCTCACCGATGCAGACAACGGCAACGTCGCAGTTCTGTATGCCGGTTTCCGTAAGGGTTTTCTTTTCGAGATTGGCAACGATGTAAGCGTTGTCCGTCAATTCGCGCATTTCACGCACCTTGTCCTCGTCCGAATCAATCACCACGATGTCCGCGCCTGCGGCGGCAAGTTCGCAGGCAAGCGCCGAGCCGAACCGTCCCACGCCGACTATGCCGTAAGATATTTTTCCGCTTTTGGAATGATGAAACATATTGTATATCTCCCTTTATCCTATTGAAATGTTTCCCTCGGGATAACGCGCGCGTTCGCCGCGTGAGAAGTACCACAGCGTCGCAACGGTCATAGGTCCGAGCCTGCCGATGTACATAAGAACTATCGAAAGCAGTTTTGCGCCCGTGCCTATTGTCGGAGTTATCCCCGTTGAAAGCCCGACCGTGCCGAACGCGCTGACTACCTCAAAAAGCACATCGGACAGTCCGAGCTGCGGTTCAAGCGCGCAAAATATAAAGGTTCCCGTGAACACTATGCCCATGCCGAGCAAGGTTATTATCGCCGCTTTTTTGAAAGCGTCTTTCGGAACGGAATAGCGAAACGCCTTTTCCGAACGGTTCGTCGCGGCTGATTTCATACCCTGTAACAGAACAAAAAGCGTCGTTGTTTTTATGCCGCCGCCCGTTGAGCCGGGAGACGCGCCGACGAACATCAGAAATATCATCACAAGCAGTCCCGCATTGGAAAAATTCCCGAGCGGGTATGTCGAAAAGCCTGCTGTACGCGCGGAAACGCTGTTAAATAACGCGCCGAGCCATGGAATGTTCTCCGTCAGTTTGACGAGAAGGGCGCCTCCGACTATCAGAGCGCCGCTGACGGAAAGCACGACTTTTGCGTGCATCGAAAGCCGTTTCCACCGAAACCGCTTGTCAAGCAATTCGCGGATAACGAGAAAACCGATGCCGCCGAGGATTATCAGCGCGCAGGTTATCAGGTTGAGAGCGACGTCGCTTCTGTACGCGGTCAGGCTCTGTCCGCCGCCGAAGATGTCAAAGCCCGAGTTGTTGAACGCCGCGACGGAGTGAAAAAGGCTGACGCCTATCGCCCTGCCGAGCGGAAGTTTGCGCGCAAAAACGCAAAAGGAAAGCGCCGCGCCCGCAAGTTCGATAACAACGGTCGCGCCGAAAATGTTGCGTACAAGCCGCGCAACGCCGCTGTCCGCGCCGAGATTGACCGCTTCACGGACTATATTCCGGCTTTTCAAATCCATTTTTCTGCCGACGGCGAGAATTATTCCTGCGCCCATTGTTGCAACGCCGAGCCCGCCCGCCTGAATGAGAACGGCAACTATTATCTGCCCCGCCGTCGTAAACGTATCATACACGTCAACGGTAAGAAGACCCGTTACGCAAACGGCGCTTGCCGAGGTGTAAAGAGAGTCTATATAACTTATGCTCACGCCGTCGCGAAGGCTGAACGGCATTGTCAGCAGGACGGAGCCTATCAGAATAAGGGACGCAAACCCGAAAGCGATGACGCGCGCGGGCGAAAGATGTCTTAAAAAATTCCCCTTTATCGGGAACACCCCTTTTCTGTCGGTTTTAGACCGTTATTGCACATTGAATACATTATAGCACAATCATGTAAAAAATACTACCCCCCTGGAACCGTTTTTTCAAAAAATAGGGGTTGTAAAAAAAGCCCAGACCGCAAAAAGGCTGAAAAATACAAAAAGAGCAATAACCTAAAAGATAAACAAAACGACTCTAAACAACGATTTTTGTGTTTTTTAATAAAAAAAAGGGGGTAATACGCCTTTTTTGCTACGGGCGAATCTCACCTCTCGATGTATAAACATACACCTTCGGATTCGATTCACCCATTCTGAACCTTTTTTCCTATCCCCTAAGGGGCAGTAAAAAAACTTGCGTTTTTTTACTGCCCCTTACTCTTAATTCTGTTCTTTGCCGCGCTTTGTTATAACGATAAACAAACAAAGCACGGTAACAAACCCGATTGACGCCGCAACAAGCGGGAATATCCATTCCGCAAGATCGTTCGGGTCTTCGGTGTTCGGTTTTTTGCCCGTTGTGGGAGTTGTCGGCTCCGGTTCGACGGGCGAAGAGCCTATTTTGGCTTCCGCGATCACGTTAAAAATCCATTTGCCTGAATTTTCATCGAAATCCGGCAGCGAAACAAGGAACGGCGAACAGGAATATTCGGTCTCGTCCACCCGCAACGTTTCGCCTACGAACAGATACAGTCCCCTGTCAAGAGATGTCAGGCGAAAAGTGCCGTTCGTATCCGTCATAACAGTTTCAAGAGGTGTGACGGACATGTTTTTCGCGAACTCCGCAAGTTCTTTCGCAACACGGTTCCAATCGCTCGCCTTTTCGATGTTTTCTATATCAGCGCCGCTTTCTTCAAACGCGGGCAACAGTGAAAATTTGCCGAGAGACGGCATATCGGCAACACGATAAACGGAGAATCTCATATTTTCAAGCGGCATATTTTCATAAACGCACCGCAGTTCAAAATCTCCCGTATCGGGATAAACCGACTGCGCACACGCCGCTTTGGGCAGCGCAAACGTCAGCAAAACCGCAAGCGCGGCAAGCACCGCGAAAACTTTTGTTCCGAACGTTTTTTTCATATCGAGATCCTCCTTTCCGTTATTTGCCTTGTTCTTTAATATGCTATTCGATATGTTTTTCCTGATTTTTTTCTTTCTTCGGCTCTTCCGTGCCTTTCTTTTTACGCTTTTTGAGTATGATGAAGATGATAAACGCAATAAATCCTATACCCGCAAGCGCAATCAGAAGTTTTCCTTTCCAATCAAAACTCTGAACTATCTTTTGAAGTGTCGAAACTTCTTCAAGTTCCGTTTCGCCCTCAACGCGGCAGCCGCGGACAAGCAGACGGTGCGAATTTATGCCGTAAGGGGTGCAGGTCAGCAGCGTTATATAGTCGCCTGCGTCCTCCGGTTTCAAGTCGGACACCTTGTCCGGTTCGATAACGGTTATCTTGTCCACCTGATAAACAAGTTTTTCGCCGAGTACGGTGACGGAAAATCTGTCGCCGTAAGTCAGCCTGTCGATGTCCGTCAAAAGCAGCGCGGACGGCAGACCTCGGTGTCCCGAAATGATGCTGTGCGTGCCTTTTCCGCCGACGGGAAGCGACGTACCCGCAAGATGCCCCAGACCGTGCTGCAAAACACGCTCGGATGTGCCGTGATATATGGGCAGACGCACGCTTATTTTCGGAATTTCCATATAGCCCATAATCCCGTTGCCGTCAATGTTGAGAAGCGACCAGTAAACATCGTCCTCTTTCGGGTCTTTGCCCGAAAACGCGTCGTGAAACGTCGGGTCGAGAGTTGAGTTGTACCCCTCAGCCTCTTTGATTTGCTCGGAAAGGTCTTCCGAACTCACGTCCTCTGTCGTTTTGATATATTCGTCGATGAGCGAATCCTGACGGAACTGATTCAAAAGGTCGCTGAACGTAGGATAAAGCAGTATTCCCAGTCCGAGAATGAAAACGATAACGACAAGCACCGTTGTCAGGCGTTTAACATTCATTGCCGCTGTCCTCCGCTTCGGTCGGTTTTTTTCCGGTCTGTTCCGTCTTCAACAGGTTTTCTTTTCTTTATAAAAAGTATCATCGAAACGACAAAAACAACGGTAAACGCCGCGCTGACGGTCAACCACAGCGTGTAGTTCGTGTAAATGGATCCGACGGCATTCTTTTTTGCCTCGGCAACGTCGGATTCCGTATATTCAACGCGGTGTCCGCGAACGAGCAGACGGTGAGAGTTGACGCCGTAAGGCGTGCAGGTCACAAGCGTTACAAGATCCCCGTCCTCGGAAACGTCAAGGCTTTCGGTCTCGTCCGGCTCGACTTCAAGGATCTGATCGACCTCATAAGCAAGGGCGCGGTCAAGCACATAAATGAAAAACCTGTCCCCCTCGGAAAGCAGATCGAGATCCGTGAAAAGCGCTGCGGACGGAAGCCCCCTGTGCGCGGAAAGCACGCAATGCGTGCCTCTGCCGCCGACGGGCAGAGCCGAACCCCGCAAATGTCCGACACCCTTTTCGAGAACGCTTTTTTCGGTGGTGTGATATATCGGCAGGCTGACGTTTATCTTGGGTATCTTTATAAAGCCCATAACGCCGTTTGAGGACTGTGAAAGAAGAGACATATACGTTTCGTCCTCTTCTTCGGAGATGAACGCGAACGCGTCGGGAATTCCCTTTCCTTCAAGCGTTTTGTTATATGCCTCCGCCGCTTTGAACTCTGCGGAATAATCCTCGCCTTTTGCCTCGGAGACATTGGCGATATAATCGTTTATCAGTTTTTCGCTTCGCTTTTCGTTCCAGAAATTGCTGACTGTCGGATACAGCAGCAGACCGAGACCCATAACAAATATCAGGCACACAGCAACTGCGAGAACGATAAAACTTTTGTTTTTCTTCATATCATACAGTTTGTTTTTCCGCGGGGAGAGAGGGGTTTCCTCTCTCCCATGCGAAAAAGTCATATATCAGTTTTCCTTTTTCTTACGACGAACAAGAACAAGCGCGATTACAGCAAGCGCCATGAGCGCGATACCGCAAACGGTGAATATAACGGTACCCGTGCCGCCGGTGGTGGGAAGGATCGGGGTCGAGCTGTTTTTAAGAACAACGTCCAGCTGGTTATTCTTCGCGGCCGATACGCCTACGCTCTTGATTAGAAGACGGTCAGCGCTGTCATTTTCGAGGAATGCGCTGGTGGACAGCAATTTGCCCGTGAGAGCGTTGTTTGCACCTCTTTCACCTTTGAGGTCAACGGTGAAGGAGGAAGCAGGGCTGTAATAGCCGGCGGGGATCGTGGTTTCTTTTACGTAGTAGTAACCGACGTCAAGACCTTTAATAAGGAAGTCCGCGGGAACGGATTCAACCTTTTCAACAAGGTTGTCCGCAAGCTCGGCGGCGGTTGCGGGACGGTAATAATCGCCGACTTTTACGAATTTAACGATATCCGTGAAAGCTGTGTTGCGGGAGATGGTGAACTCCGCGCCGGGAAGAGCGTTTTCGCCGGTCTCATCAACTTTTTCAAGTTTGAAAGAGTAGGTGTAAACGTCGGCGGAGGAAGGCTCGGTCGTCTTTTTCTGGTCGGGGGTCGCGGAGTTTGCGTATTCAAGAACAACGCTGTTGTTTGCGGTGTCCGTGGCAACTACCGCGTCGGAGGTAACCTTTGCCTCGTAAACAACGTATGCGGTGGTGGCAGTCGGATTGCCCGCTTTGATCTTTGCGTACGAAAGAGTCACGTCGAGAGTCTGCGTGCCTGCGGCATAAGCGGAAACGTTGTGAGTAACAACGGCGTCCGCGATAAGGTCTGTCGCGTCAAACTCGTTGCCGTTGCCGTTCTTGCCGTAAACTTTAAGAGAACCGGCAACAAATTCAAGATTTGTAAGGGTATCTTTGAGCGTGAGGTCAAGGCTTGCGACGTTTTTGTAGTTGGGAATGTCAAGCTTGACATAGAATCTCACGGTCTGTCCGGTTTCGGCGCCGGTCGAGGAGAGCCATGTGCCCGGAGCGTCTTCAACTTTTTTATCAACGGTCGGAGCGTTTTCGGATTTGAGCGTTACCGAGTAGGGAGCCGTAAGAGCCACGTTGTTGCCGCCGGCAAAAACTTTAACTTCGTTGTTTTTGGCCTGAACGAAAACGGTGGTGGGCTTGTAAAGGTTGCTGTTTGCTTCTGTGGTCTGCGCAAGAAGCAGGTAATAGCCCGGCTCAAGCAGCATCGAAACGGAGGTTTCGCCGGCCGCTACGGTCTGCGAGTTGTAGGCGGCGGGGAGCCAGTACTGCGCGCCGGGAGCGGAGCAGTAAGTAAGATACTCATCGAAATACTGCGCCGTGAGGTCGGAAGAAAGCCCCGCGAAGAATGTGTCTACATTGGGCTGTCCCGCCATCTTTGTGCGAAGGAATGTTTCAAAGTCCGCGTCAAAAACATAGCTGTTGTAGTCAGCGGCATAGGAAACCAGCTTGTACGCGTTGACGGTGTCGCCCGCCTCAACGTTTTTGAACTCAACGGTCTGGTTGGTGATTGTGCGTGCGGGGCCTGCGAAGGAGATGATCGCCATAGCGCAAAGCATTGCAACTACGAGAGCGACCGCTCCGATTCTGGAAATGATCTTTTTCATAACCAACTGTCCTTTCTTTTTTCGCATAAAGCGAAATTCTTTGTTTTTTTGTTTTTGCATATATATGAAAACGTCGTGTGCGCCGAAGGACGCTTCCGCGTTTTTATATTCGGGTTACTTCTTTTTTCTCTTTGAAATCACGGCGTAAATAACGACAGCCGCCGTGGCAAAAAGCATAAGTCCCGCGCCCGCGAGAACAAAGCCGTAAACGCCGCTGCCTCCGACGGTGGGCAGGTCGTAGATAACATCGTTGACAACGGTCAGCGTATAAGCGCCGTTTCCGTCGTCGGAAAGCGACCAGCCCTGCGTATTCGCGGACGTGACGGTCACCTTGCCCGCAAGAATGTTCAAAACCGCGAAATCGGGGCGCTCCTTATATCCCTCGGGAGCTTTTGTTTCAACGATGCGATACTCGCCGTCCGGCATATTGGAAAGGTGGTATGTGCCGTCCTCTCCCGTTGAAAAAGTGCCGTAAAGCTGTTCGTTTTTGAGTATCCTGAACTCGGCGCCGGAAAGAAGATCTCCGACGGAATTAACCTTTTTGACGGTAAGCGACATCAGCGCGCGGTTTTCGATTTTTCTGACGGGCGTTCCGTCGCCGCCGACACGTGTTATCGTGCATATACCTCCGCGAATGAGCGCGGAATAAACGGAAGTGTCCGCGATATAGCCGTCGGGTGCCTGCGTTTCTTTTATATAATACGTTCCGAAAGTGCGCGGAGAGAAAATAACAAATCCGCTGCCTACCGCCGAAACGACTTTTTCAAGAACGACGGTGCAGCCCTCGTCGGCGTACAGCGTAAACTCCGCGCCCGCGAGAGGCGTTCCGAAACTGTCCGTTTTTGTGAAAGCTATCTCGCCCGAAGACGGTTTGTTGTGTATTCTCAAAAGACAATGGTCCGCAAAATGGAGTTTGCCGCTCGAATCCGCCCAGACCGCCGCGGGACCGTATTCGGAAAGAGTTCCCTCGCGGTAAAGCGCCGGGTCGGAGCTGACCAGATAGTCGATATATCCGTCCTCGTCAATGGATGGGTCGTAGGCGTTTTCGCCGATAAACGTTTCGCGCAAAGTGTACACGGCAACTTCGCCGTCGATATATAAGGGCAGATCTTTCCACTCGTAAGCCCAGCCGTTTCCGTTGCTCAAAGTCTGCGCGTATATATCGCCCGTCATTCTTGCGCCGTTGCGGTAAAGTTCGATTTTAACGGGGAGTCGCTGTTCCTCGGGGGTATTGCCCCAATCCTTTTCGGCGCGGACGAGAGTAAGCAGCTTGGAACGGTTTTTTACGGTCAGCACCGCGGTGCCTATCCCGTCAACCCAGCCGCCCTCGGGCTCAACATCTCCGCCGATAACGGTAGTCGCTATTCTCACAATGCCGTTATCCGTCACCTCGACGAGCAGTTTTTTTGCGCAGTCATAGCCGGTGGGAGCGGTTTCTTCGAGATAATAGCTTCCGACAGGAAGTTTTATGTAAAACGAGCCGGAATTGTCGGTTCTCACGGTGTCGTCCGCGATATATTCGGTATATCCGTCCGCAGGCGCGTTCGTGTCTGCGGAATACTGGCTCTTGTCCGTTTTTTTGTAAAGTTCCATCGGAGCGCCGTCAACGCGGCTTATTTTGAAAGCGACGTCTTTCATACCGTGATTCGTAACGGAGTCTATCTTCGTCACGCTCAGAAGCCCGGCCTGAACGTATATGTTGCGGAAAGCGACCGTTTGAACGGCGATATCCGGCACGTCGTTCGGATACGCCTGCGCCGAGCATTTTACGACGGACGTCGTGTTATACGTGACCCAGCCGTTGGTTCCGTACTCCGCGGAATTTGTTATCATATAGCTGTTGGAATTGTTCCACTTAATGCCGTCCGTGAGCAGATAGTTTTCTTCGCGGAACAGGTATTCCCTGCCCTGACGCGCGTCAAGAGACCACAGATATGTCTGCGTCGCTTCGTCGTAGGACTTATACCCCGTCGTTCCCGCAACGGTCTCCTGTCCGAGAGGTTCGAGACAGAGGGTATAGTCTACCGCCGTTGTGTTCCCCTCTTTATGCGCGACGGTTATTTTATAGCCGCCGTTTTTAATAAGTGCTACCGCTTCGTCGTCGCCGCCGAATGTTTTTTTCACGGTCACGCGCGCGCTTTTGGCGACAAGCACGCCGTCAATATGCCAGCCGTCGGAGTATTCGTATTTGAGAACGTACCAGCGGACGGAAAAGTTTTCCGAGGTCAGTTCGTCGCCAGTGTACGGCTTTCCGTCAACGGTTATCGTTTTGCCGCCCGCGCGAAGCGCCGCGAGAACGTTTTCGTCGGACGGGAACGATTCAAGAGTTATTCCCTGAATCGGCGTGTTTATGAGTTTTCGGAGTTGTCCGTCAACCTCATAGGCGGTGTCGGACGCGGTGGGAGGTGCGATTATCTGAACGTTCGTACCGCTGCTGCCCGCGATCTCGTCCGTTCCGTAAACGCGTGTAGCGTATACGGATTTTGAGAAGTTGTATGTGGGGTTGGACTGGAAGCCGTTGCTCATATTGTCCATGATTTCGCAGTTGATGTTTACGAAGAAACTGCAGGTATTCACCCTGTTTTTTATGTCCGTCGCTTTCCAGACCGCATTGAGGCGGAGTTCGCCGTCCACGGCGTATGCGTCCATCTGTGCCTGCGTCAAAACGTCGCCGGGGGAAAGCAACACGTCGGTTTTTCCCTCAACCGACCAGCCAACAAAAGTATAAAGAAATCTTCCGTTTACGCTGCCGAAGGATACGACGGCGAGATCCGAATCGGGAGAAACGACGGTGTGCGAATCAAGCCCTCCCGTATAAACGGAAAGGGTGTCCTTGCCGCGAATGCTGCCGTCCGTTACTATCGTCTGCTGGTTCGGGGAGAAGCTGCCGAGCGTTGTGAGGTTATCCGCAAGAGTGGCGGCGTTATATCGTATAAGGTGCGCGGTCGGGTCGTATTCGCCTGTCGATACGGTTATGGGGCAGGACATTTTTTGAACCGAAAGCGTCGCGGTTCCGTCGCCGTTATCCGCAAAAACGAAATCAACCTCGCTTCCGTCGGCGGACGAAAAGACCTTCCAGTTCACGCCCGGCGCGGTTTTGACAGTTACGCTCACCGCGTCTCCGTTGAAAACGGGCAGAACGGAAGGAACGTCAGCCTCGTTGGGATAAACGAGCCCTTCGGGGTCGAACACCTTGCAGGTATAAAAAGTGTTCGCCTGTATCACCGCCGTATTGTTTTTAGGCGTATTCGTTGTGAAATATGTTGCGTTGCCCGGAACGTTGGCGGGCATATAGTAAACGTACATTGTGGTTCGGGAACTCAGCGGTATACAGTACTCGCCGTTGATAACGGCAGGCGCGGCATCGGCCCAAATACGGTTGGGGTCGTGGGAATCCGTATGCGGAAAAGTTCTCTCGCCGTTAAAGTCGGCGGCAACAAAGCCGTAGGCGGCATAGACCTCTTCGATCTCCGAGACCGACGCGTAATAACGAGCCGTGCCCGTGCCGTTCCAGTTTGTGGTTTTTCCCGCAACCGTCGTTTTGGTCTGCACCAATTTCCATTCGTTATTCTCCGCAACGTAGTATCGAACGGATACTCCCGTTTCCTCTGCGGTAAGCGAAAAATCAAAATTGCCCGAGAGGACGAAGCCGACGGACAAAATTAAAACAAGTAAAAGCGAAAGAGCTTTTTTATATATATTATATTTGAATATATCGTGAAACAGCTCTCCGACCTTTTTTTTCTTCTTCACTTCGGCTTCCTCCTTTCCTTTTTCTCCGTCCCGAAAAAAATTCTTCGGTTCGAGAGCATTACAAAACACTTTCCGACAAAATCCGCCGTTTCGGGACAAATCGGAAAGATGCTTTTTTAATTGTTTTCCTGATGTATTATGACGATTTTAGCGGAAAAAAGCTTTACTGTCAATACAGTTTTCTTTTTTTACCATTTTAATTTCTAAATATTCCGAAAACATATTTTTCCGTGATACTTCTCTTTATACCCCCCCCCGTTCACATTTACGCCATAAACAATGAAATACATCTTGTATTATAAAGAAAGTTATCGGCAAAATATTTAGGCTTAATTGACTTGTAATGCGGTTTATGATATAATATTGCCAAAATACGGTAAAACACCGCTTTTGAGCAAAATGTCTCAAAGCGGACATTTGCAAAAACAGGGAGGAGCGCCCATAATGAAGAATTTCACATTCGGAACGCTTGAATATGTCAGACCCGACATTGACGCTTTCGAAGAAAAACTGAAAGGTTTTACGGAAAGAATCAAAAACGCAAAGAGTTATGCCGAGGTAAAAGCCGTCATACTTGAAAACGACAAGGTGATGTCGTCTCTTTATACGATGCTGACGGTTGCGAGCATCCGCAACACGCTTAATACCACGGACGAGTTTTACGAAAAGGAAGTTGCTTTTACGGACGAAAGGCTGCCCGCCGCCGCGCCTACGGAAATAGCGTTTACGAAGGCCGTACTCGACTGTCCTTTCACAAAGGAACTTGAAGAAGACCTCGGCAAAGAATATCTTGTTGCGGCAAAAAGAAGCCTTGACAGATTCAACGACAAACTTGTTCCGTTTATGCAGGAAGAGAACAGGCTGACGACCGAATACCAAAAACTTATGGCTACGGCGCAGATTGAATTTGACGGCAAAACGCTGAATCTTTACGGTATTCAGAAGTATTTTGAAAACCCCGACAGGGAAGTTCGCCGCGCGGCGTTCAAAAAATACTCCGAGTTTTACGAAAGCAACGAGGAGCGGCTCGAAAATATCTTTTCAAAGCTCGTTGATCTGAGAACGCGTATGGGCAAGGCGCTCGGTTACGACACCTTTACCCCGCTCGGTTATCTGCAACAGGGCAGAAGTGACTACGGGCAACGGGAAGTTGCGGCGTTCCGCGAGCAGGTCAGAAAAGAGATTGTGCCGCTCTGCGAAAAACTCTATGAGGCGCAGGCAAAACGTATCGGCGTTGACCGCATTATGGCTTACGACGAAAAGTTCGTGTTTCCGGACGGAAACGCGGAACCTATCGGCGACGAGGCGTTCATGGTTGCGGAAGCGCAGAAGATGTATCACGATATAAGCCCCGAAACGGGTGAATTCATCGACTTTATGATAGAGCATGAGCTGATGGATCTTGAAAACAAGCCGAACAAGGCGAACACGGGATATATGACTTCCCTGCCCGATTACAAGGCGCCGTTTGTTTTCAGCTGCTTCAACCACACCATATTTGATATGGAAGTGCTTTCACACGAGCTCGGTCACGCGTTCGCGGGCTACCGCGCAATGAGACATCAACCCATCATCGACTATGCGGGCGTAAGCACGGATATTGCGGAGATACACTCGATGTCCATGGAGCAGTTCTGCTATCCTTACGCCGAAAGATTTTTCGGCGATAAAGCGGACAAGTACCGTTTCCAGCATTTGCAGGAGGCGATAACGTTCGTTCCGTTCGGCGTCGCCGTGGACGAATTTCAGCATATTATTTACGAAAACCCGAACCTGACGCCGAAAGAGCGTACATACGAATGGCACAAGCTCGAAGAAAAATATATGCCGTGGCGCAGATATACGGACGACCCGTTTATGGAGCGCGGCGGATACTGGTATCATAAGATACACATTTTCCTTTACCCGTTCTATTATATAAACTACACGCTGACGACTATGGGCGCGATGGAATTCAAAAAGCGTTACGCGGAAGATAAGAAAAAGGCTTTTGCCGATTATCTTGCGCTGTGCGACGCGGGCGGAAGCAAGAGTTATCTTGAACTGCTCAAAGTTGCGCATCTGCGCGTACCGTTTGAAGACGGAAGCGTTAAAGAGGCGATATCCTACGCAAAGGACATTCTTCTTGATTCAATAGAAAAGATGAAATAAGCAAATGTCGGAAATAACCGCTCCTCTTTCGAGAAGCGGTTATTTTAATCGTTCTTGTATCGTCAAAATTTTAGTCGTTCTTTTATCGTCAAAGCTTTTCGAGAGAATATTCGGTCACGTCGCCGACTTTTTCAAAGCCCGTTTTGATATAAGCGCGGTTCGACGAGGGGTTCTCCGCGTCGGCGTAAAGCATGGGTTCAACGCCTTTCGCAAGCAGGTTTTCACACATACGGGACACCAGCATTCCCGCATATCCGTTGCCGCGGCTTTCGCGTTCCGTTACAACGGTGTTTATGCGCGCCGTTTTTTCGTCCTCATACGCAACCACCGCCATGGCACGGATCTTGCCGCCGTCTTTCCAAAGAAAGACACGTTTCGAGCCGACAACGGATTCGGCAAATCGGAGTGCGCCGTCGCGCGGCACGGTGGAATGTTCGCCGTCCTCAACAAGTTGAGCAAGCAGGTCGGCAACGGTTTCCTTATCTGCCGCCGTGGGGTTTGTCATCTCCCCTTTTGCGGCGGGGACAACGGGTTTGCGGCAAACATAGGCTGTCATCGCCATACGTTTTTCGGCGGAAATGCCGTGTTTGTTTTTCAGAATTTCAAGCGTTTTTTTCGCTCTGTTCGGGTCTGCGTTGAACTGAACATCGGCGCATTTCGACACCCTGTCGGCGACTATATCCGCGGCGTTTTCGGCTGCGGCATCGCTTATATCAGAACAGAACCATGCCCATATAGGCGTGGTCTCGCAAGTCTGCATTATTATAAATTCTTTGCCGTCGGAAAAAGCGAACGGCGCAAAGCCCGAAAGAATCAGGCGAAAAAGATTCATCGCACGCTGCTCGTTTTCGTCAAGCAGTTTTTCAACAAGCATTTTTGTCTCGTCGGCGTCGGTTCTGAACATATACCACACCTCTTAAAACTCGTTTTTGTTATTATACGCCCGTAAAAACCGTTTGTCAAGAGAAAAAACGACGGAAAACGCGAAAATATCCGCTTCGGACGCAAAAATATACCCTCCGACCGAAATCGGAAGATATATTTTACGTTAAAGTTTATTTTACAGAAGGAACATCAAACGTATCATTCAACCGTCACGGATTTTGCAAGGTTGCGGGGTCGGTCAACGTCCCTGCCGAGCAAAAGCGACGTTTCGTAAGCCAGCAACTGCGAAAATACCACGGCGGGAAGTGCTGGAAGCGTTTCTGAACCGTCGGACAGCACAAAAACGGCGTCCGCATATTCTTCCGCATTTTCAAAATCGCTGCGGCAAACAAGAACGACGTAAGCGCCGCGCGCACGGACTTCGCGGATATTGCCCGCAAGTTTGTCGTAGTATTTTTTGTCCGTTGCAAGCGCTATAACGGGCGTTCCCTGCTCAATCAACGCAAGCGTTCCGTGTTTGAGTTCGCCGGCGGCGTAGGCTTCGCTGTGAATGTACGAAATTTCTTTCAGTTTCAGGGAACATTCGCTGCAAGCGTAAAAATCAAGACCTCTGCCGATAAAGTAAACGTCTTTTTCCGACTTGATTTTTTCGGCTATGGCGTGTATCTCTTCGCGGCGGGAGATGACATCGGCAACGGATTTCGGAATATCGTGAAGCAGTCCCGAGCAAAACGATGAAGCGTAATCAGTATCTATCCTGCCCTTTGCCAGAGCAAGTTTAACGGCGACAAGGGCAAGCAGCGCAACCTGCGTGGCATACCCTTTTGTGGTAGCGACAGCGATTTCGGGACCCGCATTCTGATATATCACGCCGTCCGCTTCACGGGCGACCGCCGAACCGACAGCGTTGACAATTGCCAACGTCTTTTCTCCGTTCTGCTTTGCAAGACGAAGTCCCGCAAGCGTGTCGGCTGTTTCTCCCGACTGGGAAATGGGAACGGCAAGCGTTTTTCCGAATGTGGCGGGAGGGTCGTAACGGTATTCGGAAGCAACGGAAACAACCGTCGGAACGCCCGAAAGTTTTTCGATAAGGTACCGTCCGACAAGTCCCGCGTGGGTCGCCGAACCGCAGGAGATAACGGAAACGCAGTCCGTGTCTTTCCACATTTTCTCGTCTATTCCGTCGCTCGAAAAATCGGGCAGCCCTTTTTCGTTTATTCGCGGAGCAACGGCATTGGCAACAGCCGTCGGCTCTTCGCATATTTCTTTGAGCATAAAATGCGGATAACCGTTTTTCTGCGCAGACGACACATCGAGGTCAAAGCGTTCGGGCGTTTCTTCATATTCCGTGCCGTCCCTGTCAACCGTTACTGCGGAGGTCTTGCGAACTACGCAGACCTTGCCCTCTTTCGGTCTGATAAAATCTCTTCCGTGCGGCAAAAGCGCGGGAATATCGGACGCGACATAGCCGCCGTCGGGATTGACCGCAACGATAAGCGGGCTGTCCTTGCGGACGGCATATATCTCATCGGGACGGTCATAAAAAATTATTGCGAGCGCATAAGAACCTCGCAGACGGTCAAGTGCGGAATATATGGCTTTTACGGGAGACGAAAGGCGGCGATATTCGCGGTCGATAAGGTGTGCCGCGCATTCGGTGTCCGTATCGCTCACAAATCCGTAGCCATCGTTTTCGAGTTCCTTTTTCAGTTCGACGCAGTTGTCGATTATTCCGTTATGGACAAGCGTAAGAGAACGTGAAGCGTGCGGGTGCGCGTTTTTCTCTTCGGGTGCGCCGTGGGTCGCCCAACGGGTATGACCTATCCCGCAAGTTCCCGATATTTCTTTTTTTGCCGCTTTTTGCGCAAGGTTTTCGACCCTGCCTCGGCATTTGACTGTGACGGGCTTTCCGCTTTTGTCAAAGACGGTCGTTCCCGCCGAGTCGTAACCTCTGTATTCGAGAGCGCGAAGCCCTTGCAGCAATATTTCTTCTGCGTTGTTTTCGCCGGTATATCCTATTATTCCGCACACGGGCGTACCTCCTTTTTCACCAAGCATTCTGCGCTTTTTACTATTCTGTCCGACGGAATGACGCCGCGGACGGAAACGAGCGGATATATTCTTGTGTTTTTGCCCACGACAGTTCCGGGATTCAGAACACAGCCGCAGCCGACATCCGCATTATCGGCAAGCGCCGCGCCGAATTTTCGTATTCCCGTGTCGTAAACGGCATTATCTGTTTTGACGCGAACCGCGGTTTTATCCGATTTGAGATTTGAGCATATCGCGCCCGCGCCGAGGTGAGCTCCGTTGCCGAGAACGGAGTCTCCGACGTAATTGTAATGCGGCACCTGAACACGGTTCAGCAGAACGCAGTTTTTGAGTTCCGTGCTGTTTCCGACAACGCAGTTTTTGCCGAGAACGACGTTCCCGCGAAGAAACGCACCGGGTCGCAAAACACAGCCGTCGCCTATTATCGCGGGCGGCTCTATCGTCACATTTTCATATATTTTAACGTCTTTTCCCACAAGAACGCCGTCGGAAAGGAGTTCAAAGCCCTTGATGCCGTCCTTGATAAGATTTTCGATATATTTTCCGAGTTTGGGAAGCATTTCCCACGGGTATTCGCACCCGTCAAACAGATTTTCGAGATACGGAACGGTGCAGTCGAACAGTTCCGTTACACGAACTTTTTTATCATTCACGGCAATGCCCTTTCTTTTTTATAACATTATACATTCTTGCGATATATCTGTCGCACGCTTCTTCCGTTTCGCATTCAAGCATTATGCGCACCACTGGTTCGGTGCCGCTTGCGCGGAGAAGCGCTCTTCCGTTTTTGCCGAGTTCGGTATTTATCTTTGCATACTCTTCCGCCACGGCGGGGTCGTTCAATGCGGAAACCTTATCTATAACTCTGACGTTTTTTGTTTTTTGCGGAAGCGGAACAACGTCCTCCGCAAGTTTGGAAAGCGGAAGTTTTCTGTCTCGAATTTCTTCCGCAAGCATTATTGCGGTCAGAAGACCGTCTCCCGTCGTTGCATATTTTCGCAGGATTATGTGTCCCGACTGCTCTCCGCCGAGACGGTAGCCGTTCTGCTCCATACATTCAAAAACAAAGCGGTCGCCGACCGATGTGGTCTCATATTTCATACCCGCTTTTTCGAGCGCGCGAAACAGTCCCCCATTCGACATAACGGTTGCAACCACCGTGTTTTTATCGAGTGCGCCGCGCTCTTTCAGGCGCATTGCGAGAATATACAGAATCCCGTCGCCGTCCACAACGTTTCCGTGTTCGTCCACGGCAAGACATCTGTCGGCGTCGCCGTCAAATGCAAAGCCTATGTCAAGGTGTTCTTCGCGGACAAGTCGGCAAAGCGCTTCCGTATGCGTTGAGCCGCAGTTTTCGTTGACGTTCAATCCGTCGGGCGTCGCGCCGATAACATAGGTCTGTGCGCCGAGCGCATCAAACACGGATTTTGCTATCATCCATGAAGCGCCGTTTGCACAGTCAAGCCCTATGCGCATATCGCGGTACGAATGGGACGCAAGAGAAATAAGATAGCCGACATAGCGGTTTCGACCCGCCACATGGTCAACTATTCTGCCTATGCGTTCACGTTTCGCAAGCGGCAGGTCGTCGCCGCGAACGCCGAGACGGTCAAGGTCTCCGTCCAGATACGCCTCGATAAGAGACGTCGTTTTGTCGTCAAGTTTTTCACCTCTGGAATTGAGCACTTTTATTCCGTTGTCATGATACGGGTTATGAGAAGCGGTTATCATTATACCGCAGTCAAAGCCGTCCTGACGTGTCACAAACGCAACACCGGGAGTTGTGATAACGTGCAGTATATATGCGTCGGCACCCGAAGCGGTCAAGCCTGCGGCAAGCGCATATTCGAGCATATAACTCGAACGGCGGGTATCTTTTCCTATAACAATGCGCGGGCGGTGATACGGAGCGTGAAAGCCCGACAGCGGGGATGAAAAATACCAACCGAGAAATCTTCCGACTTTATAAGCCTGATCTGACGTCAATCCGACATTCGCTTCACCGCGAAAACCGTCCGTTCCGAAATACTTGTTGCCCGCCGTCGGCAGGTTTATGTCTTCCCTTTTTTCACCGAATATGTCGGCGTCCTCACGGAGCAACGCGTCGCATGAAACGGAAAAGAGTTCGCACAAAAGCAAAACCTTGTCTATCTGAGGAATCGCCTGATCCATTTCCCATTTTGAAACGGACTGACGCGAAACGCCGAGTTTTTCGGCAAGGTCTTCCTGAGAGATCTGCGCAGCCGAGCGCAGAGCGGATATTTTATTACCTAATGTCATTTTGTTCTCCTTTCGGCGGTCTATTCTGCCGATGGTTTCGGTCTATGTGAATATTTTACCCCGATCAAGCGGATTTTTCAACCAACCGCACATTGAAATTTTCGCAACCGTCGGTTGCATATTATGTTTTCAACTTTATTATATCCGATATTTTAGAGTATATATCAAACTGTTTTTGGCTGAATTTTGTATTTTTCAAGATTGAAAAAGAAAAAGCGCGCCGCTGTCGGCGGCGCGCATATAAGTTGCGTTAAAAAACAATGTGTGACAAAGAGGATGTAAAAAAACGCGGGTTCTTTACAGCGCCTCTGTATTTATTAAACGGAATAACCGCCCATAAAATCGTTGACGGATTGTTCGCAGGAACGCATAGCAAGAATGGTTTTTGAGAACAATTCGTCAAGTTCCCAGCTGAGCCTTTCCGCACCTGTGCGTATAACGTCGCGGGAACAGCCCGCCGCGAACTTCTTATCCTTGAACTTTTTCTTTACGCTCGAAACTTCCATATCGGAAACGCTTTTTGACGGGCGCATAAGCGCCGCAGACCAGATAAGCCCCGTCAGTTCGTCGGCGGCAAACAGAACTTTTTCCATTTCATGCTTCGGCTCTTCGGCACAGCAAATGCCGTATCCGTGAGAGCAAACTGCATAAATCATATCGTCTCCGACGCCGCCGTCTCGCAGCAATTCGGGGGCTTTTTTGCAATGTTCCTGCGGGTAAATTTCAAAGTCTATATCGTGAAGAAGCCCTACCTGTCCCCAATAATCCGCTTCGTCACCGTAACCGAGTGCATCGGCGTACCAACGCATTACACCCTCGACCGTGAGCGCGTGCCTGATATGAAACGGGTCTTTGTTGTATTTTTTCAGAAGCTCAAACGCTTCATCTCTTGTAATATTGCTTTTTCTCATTTTTTACACTCTCCCTCGGCTATCCGCCGTTTTTTTTAATTATATACCGTTTTTAATAAAAATCAAGAGTCTGTTTTCAGCAATTCAAAGCGGTTCTTACAAAAGCGGATAAGTCCGTCGGACTGCATTTTTGACAACTCTTTTGAAAGGGCGGTGCGTTCAACGTTCAGATAATCCGCCATACGGCGGCGGTCGAACGGGACAGAAAAAGATGTCGAACCGTTTTTCTTCGCCTCACCCGAAAGATAAGTCATCACGCGGGCGCGGATGTTTTTCGGTGACGAACAGAAAATTCGACGGGAAAGCGTCATATTCTTTTCCGCGAACATTTCAAGCGTGTTGGCAATGAATTTGCGTTTCAAAGGAGTGTCGGTATTGCCGTCAAGGAGCGGAGCAATGCGCAAAAACATGACCCGACATTTTTCTGCGGCAACGACGTCTACCATCAGCGGTGTTTTCAAAAATGCGTATGTTTCGGCAAAGACCCGCCCCTGCGAAACATTATCCAAAATGCCGACATTGCCCCAAACATCGACGTTTTCTATATTAACGCTGCCCTGCAAAACAACACCGAACTCGGGCGTAACATCGCCCGACAGCAATATCAAGTCGTCTTTATCGTATTCGACTTCGCGGGCGTGTCCCACACGCAGCAATTCGGCAAATTCGAAGTCTGTCAGTCCTGCAAAAAGTTTATTACCGATTTTTTCCATCAAAAAACCTCAATTCCGTGGTTATAACCACCGACTTTCAAGAGAAATTATACTATAATACGGTCAGAAAGTCAAGGAGGACAACAAAATATGAAACGAAGAATCATAAACATAGACGAAGAAAAGTGCAACGGCTGCGGAGCGTGCGCGCAGGCGTGCCACGAGGGCGCGATAGGCATGGTGAACGGAAAGGCAAAACTTCTGCGGGACGATTATTGCGACGGGCTCGGAGACTGCCTGCCGACCTGTCCGACGGGTGCAATAACGTTTGTTGAGCGAGAAGCGGCTGAATACGACGAAAAAGCCGTGCTTGAAAACAAGAGAAAGAAACTTGCGGCGGCAATACCTCGCGGTTGTCCGGGACATCAACTCCGTCGTTTTGAAAGAGCGGAAGAAGAATCAAACGACGAAGCAAAATCGGAACACCGTTCCGTTTCAAGGCTCGGACAATGGCCGTGTCAGATAAAACTCGTGCCCGTCAACGCACCGTATTTCAACGGCGCAAAATTGCTTATAGCGGCGGACTGCACAGCTTACGCTTACGCAAATATGCACGAAGATTTTATGAAAGGCAAAATAACGCTGATAGGATGTCCGAAACTCGACGATACGGATTACAGCGAAAAACTTACCGAGATAATCGCGGCAAACGACATCAAAAGCGTGACGGTCGTCCGCATGGAAGTTCCCTGCTGCGGCGGACTTGAAGCGGCGGCGAAGAAAGCGTTGCAGGCAAGCGGTAAGTTTATCCCTTGGCAAGTCGTAACACTGTCTCTTGACGGCAAAATCAAAGACAACTGAAAAAATCGCTGCCGTTAAAATTCGCGGTTAAGGAAAGGAGAAACGGCGACCGCGTTTTTTCCAAATAACGTAAAAAATGAATTTTGCATAATAAAACGGCGTAACCTCTTGATTTTTTTCCTGAATAGTGATAAAATATACAGTAATAACATTGAACACTCTTCAAAGGAGATAATCATGCATTTACAGGAATCGGGAGAAATGTATCTCGAAACAATTCTCATATTGTCCCGAAAGGGTGCGGTGCGTTCTCTCGACGTTGCCGAATATATGGGATTTTCGAAGCCGAGCGTCAGCCGTGCGGTCGGGCTTCTTAAAAACGGCGGATATATTCACGTTGACGAAGACGGGTTTATTACGCTGACAAAAGAAGGACATGAAATCTCCGACAAAATATATGAACGGCACACGGTTCTGACATCGTTCTTAACGCTTCTCGGCGTTGACCCGAAAGTTGCGGCAAAGGACGCCTGCAAGATAGAGCACGACATCAGCGACGAATCGTTTGAAGCGATAAAGCACCACGCCGTCAAAGGCAAGTTACCGGGAAATGACAACTAAACAACCTGTTTTCAGAAAAAGACCTCCGCTTCGGAGGTCTTTTTTTGTTTCATCAGATTAAAAAATTCAGACGAATTATGCCATATTCTAAACTCTATCAACAAAATAAAGGTCTGCGCCATTATCTATGCGGTCAAGAGTGTAAGCGTTGTCCGAAATATCCGAACGCATCGTCCATTTTCCATTTGTAAAATCGGGGAACGGCTGCGGAGCGCCGCCGCAGGCTATCGAGTTTTCGCTCAATGTCGTTATACACATATACGTTGCGGCATCGTAAACGTCGATAGGCGCATGAGTCCCCGTCCGAACGGTTTCGAGAAATGCGGCGAACACAAGGTGGTCTATACCGCCGTGCGCGTCTTTTGCGCCGCCGTCTTCCCAAAGCGGGTGCAGATATTCTTTTTCGTAAGAAGCGGCATTGCCCCATTGCGGACGCCAATCCCACTCGCTTTTTTTGTGCTCCTCGCAGTTATCCAAAAACAGGCTGTCGTTGTCTTCCATATACATTCCCTTTGTTCCGTGAACCTCGAAACGGCGGGAATATGCGTGCGGCAAGGTAGTGTTCAGCGTCAGCGTAACCGTCTGCCCGCCCGAGCAGGTAAGCACGGTGGTCACAACATCGCCCTGTGCGAAATCGACTTTTGACAGAGGGTGCTCCGCACCTTTCTTTTCAACCGCATACTCGTGCAGACCGCGTGACGCGGACGCAAAAGACGAAAGCGATATAAAACGGTTGCCGTTGTTTATGTCAAGCAGTTTTGCGATAGGTCCTATCTCGTGCGTCGGATAATTTTCGCCGTTGCGGTGAATGTAATTGCGCAGACGGTAATGTCTGTTTTCTTTACCGCCGAGAATTTCTTCGCGCAGGTCGTGGCTGTATGCGCCGTTACAGTGCATAACATGACCGAGAACGCCGCGGCGCACCATATTCAGCGCCATCAACTCGCGCTTGCCGTAACAGCAGTTCTCCATAAACATCAATTCCGTGCCCGTCTGTTCATATACCTGAACAAGGCGGTAGCAGTCTTCCAGCGAATATGCGCCGCCCGCTTCAAGCCCTATCGGTTTGCCCGCAAGCATCGCGGCAACCGCGACCTCGACGTGCGCTTCCCACGAAACGGCAACAAATACGGCGTCAACATCCGCACGGGCAAGCACCTTCCTGTAATCGGAAGTCTCGAACGGGCGCGGCTGTCCCGCCTCTTCTATTTTATCTGCGGCGGCTTTTACTCTGTCCGCAAGAGGGTCGCAAACGGCAACTATCTCAACCTCTCCCTTTTCCGCAAACGGCAACAGCGGTGCGGAGATCATTCCGCTGCCGCGCTGACCGAGCCCGATAACTCCGAGTTTAACACATTTTTCCATATTTTCTCCTTTGCCCTGTTAGATCCGGAACGGCAAAAACGGTCTTGACGGAAAAACAACCGCCAAGACCGAATATTATTTTTATTGTTCTTCGAAAACGTCTTTTCCGAGACCGCAAACGGGGCAAACCCAGTCTTCGGGAACATCTTCCCAAGCGGTGCCGGGTGCTATTCCGTTATCGGGGTCGCCGACTGCGGGATCGTAAACGTATCCGCACGGACATACATAAGTCATATCAAAACATCCTTTCAGCGGCTCATTATCTGAGAGATAACGTCCATTATCTTGTCGTGACAGCCTCCGCAGCCGGTGGAACAATGCGTGATCTTCTGAACATCTTCAAAAGATTTTTCAACGCTTTCAAAAGTTTTTTCGTTGTGAAGAGCGTCCTCAACATCGGCGTAGGTGACTTTTTTGCATTTGCAGATAAGATAGTTTTCCATATTATTTACCGAAATATCTCTTCAAAAGACCCGCAAACGCTCTGCCGTGACGGGCTTCGTCTTTCGCCATTTCGTGAACGGTGTCGTGAATTGCGTCAAGGTTATGCTGTTTTGCAAGTTTTGCAAGTTCGAACTTGCCTGCGGTTGCGCCGTTTTCGGCTTCAACGCGAACGGTAAGGTTCTTTTCTGTCGAATCGGAAACACATTCGCCGAGCAGTTCCGCAAATTTTGCGGCGTGTTCAGCCTCTTCGAATGCTGCGGTCTTCCAATATTCGGCGATTTCGGGATAGCCTTCGCGAGCGGCTGCTCTGGACATTGCAAGATACATACCCACTTCGGTGCATTCGCCGTTGAAGTTTGCGCGAAGTCCTTCGATTATCTCTGCAGGCGCGTCTTTTGCGATACCTATAACGTGCTCGGTCGCCCAAGTCATTTCATTTTCAACGACCTCTACAAACTTTTCACCGGGTGCTTTGCAAAGAGGACAGACATCGGGTCTTACGTCCGAAACAACGATTTCTCCGCAAACTGTGCATCTCCATTTTTTCATGATAAATTCCTCCGTTTTGATTAAATAATTTTTGATTTTGTGATGTATGTTATTGTTTTTACGCTATGGGTTCAAAGTCAGCCGCGCCGTGTTTGCAGAGCGGGCAGATAAAATCTTCGGGCAGTTCGTCGCCCTCGTAAACGTAGCCGCATATTTTGCAGACATAGCCTTTCTTGCCCTCTGTTGCGGGCTTCGGCTTTACATTTTCGAAATAATATGAATACGTCATCGTCTCACGGTCGCTTATAACTCTGGCTTCCGTTACGGAGCAGATGAACATTCCGTGTGTGCCGAGGTCAACGACCTGTTCTACTTTGAGCGAAAATGCGGCGTTGATATAGCGAGGCAAAATCGCAAGTCCGTTATCGGAACGAACGATGTCGATATTTTCAAACTTATCCGTGTTTCTTCCGCTTCTGAAACCGAAGTTTTCAAAAACGGAGAACGGTGCGTCAACGGAAAGACAGTTGACGTTCATTTTTCCCGTTTGCTTTATGACATGATAAGAATAATTCTGTTTATTGATATTGACTGCGATAAGATTCGGACTGTCGGACACCTGCGAAACGGTGTTGACTATAAGACCGTTGTCGCGTTTTCCGTCATTCGAGGTCACGACGTAAAGTCCGTAACCTATGCGGAAAAGCGCCGTCAGATCGTTTTTGTTTGCGCGGTCTCCCGAACGTGCGATATAATCGCGGCAAAGTTCTTCGACAAGACGGTCAAGCGCGTCACGGCTGTCCGCGTTGAGTGCGGAACGTATCGTAACGGTCGTTTCCGCAAACGTTATATTCTTGCAGGTTTCGAGTTTTGCCCGCATGAGTTTTGCGGCAAGCGGCGCCCAAGAACCGTTTTCTATAAGCGCAACCGTGCGGTTCTTGAATCCGCGCTCCGTCAAATGGTCGATAAACTGACGCATAAACGGATAAAGTTCCGCGTTGTATGTGGTTGTTGCAAGTACAAGTTTGCCGTAACGGAAAGCGGCGGCAACGGCAGCTGACATATCGTCACGAGCAAGGTCGTAAACCTCAACTTTCGGGCAACCGCCCTCACGGAGTTTTTCCGCAAGCGCTTCAACGCCTTTTCTGGTGTTGCCGTAAACGGAAGTGTACGCAACGCATATACCCTCGCTTTCAACCGAATACGACGACCATGTATCGTAAAGTCCGATATAATGTCCGAGATCTTCGGTCAAAACCGGACCGTGAAGAGGACAGATCTTTTCAATGTCGAGTGTGGCGGCTTTTTTGAGCAGAGCCTGAACCTGCGCACCGTATTTGCCGACGATGCCGATATAATATCTTCTCGCTTCATCATCCCACGGTTCCTCCCTGTCAAGCGCTCCGAACCTGCCGAAACCGTCGGCGGAGAAAAGAACTTTGTCTGCCGAATCGTAGGTCACCATGACTTCGGGCCAATGCACCATGGGCGCAAAAACGAATGTCAGTTTATGTTTGCCGAGGTCAAGCGTCTCTCCGTCCGAAACAACTATCCGTTTTTCGCAGAAATCCGCGCCGAAGAAATTTTCCATCATTGCAAACGCTTTTTTATTCGAAACAACGGAAGTGTTCGGATATGTTTTTAAGAAATTGACTATATTTGCCGAGTGATCGGGCTCCATGTGCTGAATAACAAGATAATCCGGGCGGCGGGAACCGAGCGCGGAAGCCACATTGTCAAGCCACTCGTGCGTGAAGTTTGCATCCACGGTGTCCATAACCGCGATTTTATCGTCGAGAATGACATAAGAGTTGTAGGACATTCCGTTCGGAACCTTGTACTGTCCCTCAAAAAGGTCAACATCGTGGTCATTCACACCCACATAAATTATATCATCAGTTATTCTCATAGTCAAGCCCCTTTCGGCAGCGTTTTTCAATTCATACCAATTGGGTATACTTAATATGTTTCTATTATAATATAAATCGACACATAAATCAAGTGAGTTTACAATATTTCCACAAATTATTTTTTCTTCCGAACATTCCCATTCAACAAATACAGAGAGAAGTGGAGCGCAAATCTACTATTCAACCGAAAATTTCAACCGTATAGGAGTAAGAGATAACAGTTATCAAATAAATTCAGCATAAAAGTGGAGCGATAAAGCAAACGGCACAAAATGAATAATTCGAGACATTCGAGCATATTATTTTGCAGATAACTTCAACAATATATAGGCAGGAACGGTATGAAAGTATTTTTGAGCGCAAAACTGTCGGACGTGGGACGTATGTTTTTCACGGCGTTTATGTGTGCGTCGATGATTCTGACGTTCGTGGTCTGCACGGGCAGAGAACAGAAGAAGAAAAAGCTCGGAAAAGCGGTAAATGTTACGGCGACACAGACGGAGCGGTTACCGACGGTGGTAATAGACGCAGGACACGGCGGCGCAGACGGCGGGTGTGAGGGATATGACGGTTCGTGCGAAAAGGATTACAACCTTGCAAACGCAAAAAAACTGCGTGTGTTTTTCGATATGGCGGGTTTTGACACCGTCATGACGCGGGACACAGACGACGACACGGACGGCGACGGAAGCGGATTTTCCAAGAAAAAGGACATACGCAACCGTGTTGAAATTGCGGAAAGCGCCGCAGACAGCATTCTTTTGAGCATTCACGCCAATCTGTCAACAGCAGAAAGAGACAAGGGCTTCACGGCGTTTTACGGTGTCAAGAGAGAGGACTCGCAACTGTTTGCCGAAAAAATAACGGAAGCCTGTGCGGACACAGACCTCTGCACGCGGATAAGAGACGTAAAAAAAGCCCCGTCAACGGTCTACATACAGCAGAACGTTGACAGGGTAAGTGTGCTTATAGAATGCGGATTTCTGTCAAACCATGAAGATCTTGCATTGTTAAAGAGTGACGAATATCGGCAAAAACTGATGTTCGCGGTCTTTCGCGGCGTTGTGACGGCACAGGAAGAGCACGGTTAGGCTGAATATATTCGGGCTAAACATCCGACTTCGGCTCGGTTCTGCCGCCGACAAATATGCTTTCGTACTGTTTCTTTTCCCGAGGAAGTTCGGGAAGCAGTCCGCTTTGATAAAACGAAACGCAGTCGCCGTTAAAATCGAAAACAAGGTGATCGAGAAGCAGAATGTCAAGCCCTTTCAATGTTTCGAAAATGCGGTCGGTCGTCAATCTGTCCGCAGAAGACGGAACGGCTATTCCCGCAGGGTGATTATGCGCGATTATAACGGCGGTGGCGTTGTTTGAAAGCGCCGTTTCGGCAACTTTCTTAACGCTTATCTGAACGGAGTTGAAACTGCCCTCGTACAGCACCGAAACATTAAGTACACGAAGAGAAGAGTCAAGGCAAAGCATAACGGAACGTTCCTCGGTCTTTTCCGTAAAATATGAGCCGAGCAGGCGTCCCGCCTCGTCTATGCTTCGAAGAAACATAATGTCGCGGGAACGACTCATACAGACCGCGCGCCATATATCGGGATAAGTTTTCAGAAGAATCGCCGCATTTCGCGTAACGCCCTCAACGGCGCACAACGCATCTATTTTTGCCGAAAAGACACCGCCGAGAGAGCCGAACGTGTCAAGCAGCCTGTGGGCTATCGGATTTGTGTCGCGATACGGTATCGCGTGGAAGAGAACAAGTTCAAGAAGTTCGTGGTCTTTGAACGATTCCGAACCGGACTTTTCATATTTTTCACGGACACGCTGTCTGTGTCCTTTATGCAATTCGCCGTCTTTGTCTTTCTTCAACTGTCAATCTCTCCCCTTTCCTCATATCAAATTCAAAACGCCGACGGTTTTTTCCGTCGGCGTTCGGTTTTTCAACTCTTGGCTTTGCTTATTTCGTTCCGAAAATACGGTCGCCCGCGTCGCCGAGACCGGGGACGATATAACCGTGGTCGTTAAGTTTTTCGTCAAGACCCGCGATGTAAATTTCAACATCGGGGTGGTCTTCGTTCAGTCTCTTTATTCCCTCGGGAGCGGCAAGAAGATGAACGGATTTGATATTGGTAACACCTCTGTCTTTAAGGAAACGTATAGCCGCGGAAGCCGAACCGCCGGTTGCAAGCATCGGGTCAACTATCATAACTTCTCTTTCCGCAATATCGGAGGGCATCTTGCAGTAATATTCAACGGGTTCAAGCGTCTGCGGGTCTCTGTAAAGACCGATATGTCCTATCTTTGCGGACGGAAGCAGATTAACCATACCGTCAACCATGCCGAGGCCTGCACGGAGAATGGGAACTATCGCAAGTTTCTTGCCCGCTATAACGGGAGCCATCGTCTTCTGAATGGGAGTTTCGATCTCAACCATTTTGAGAGGAAGGTCTCGGGTAACTTCATAGCACATAAGCATCGAGATTTCCGCCGCAAGTTCGCGGAACTCTTTGGAACCGGTCTCCACCTTGCGCATGATGGAAAGTTTGTGCTGAATGAGGGGGTGATTTGTGAAATGGTAATTCATGACAGATCTCCTTGAAATTTATACGATTAAAATTTTATTCTGAAAAAATACCCGTCGAAGCGGCTCAATCTTCGAACATATCAATTCGAAGCTGATGTTTTCCGCCCTCGAACGGGGTCGAAAGAAAGACGTCCACAAGTTCACAGGCGAGACCGTAACCAACGACACGTTCGCCCAGACAAAGAACGTTTGCATTGTTGTGCGCTCTGGTGAATTTTGCGCTGAAATAATCGGAGCAAGCGGCGGCTCTTATACCCTTTTGCTTGTTGGCAGCCATGCTCATACCGATACCGGTTCCGCAAACAAGGATACCGAGTTCGCAAGTTCCGTCGTTGATCTTTTCGCAAAGTTTTTTTGCAAAAACGGGATAATGACACGACTGCTCGGAATCCGTGCCGAGGTCGAGATATTCATAACCGTTTTCTTTTAAGTGATTTTTCAGTTTTTCTTTGAGAGCAAAGCCCGCGTGGTCTGATGCAAGAGCGATCATACAGTTTCTCCTTTACCTCTTTTTGTTTATCGTATTCCGCAAAAGCGGTCAACATTCAATTTTGTTTTGCGGCGTTTTCGCGTTCAAGACGTTCTCTTTCGGCTTGCGGCGCACGCAGATATACGGGTGCAAGCGATACGCAGTCGCGTTTTTCGCAGTCTCCGCGGAGCGCAAGTTCAGCAACGGCGGACGCCTTTATGTATCGCAGAAATGAGGGAGCGGCTTTGATGTTTTCACTGCCGTGTTCCGAGCAGAGACGGACAAAGAGTTCCGCACCGTCGCCTACCGCGACAACCGGCTCGGCGTCGGGCAAAGACGCAAGCAGTTCGTCAACGGACGACTGCCTGTCCGCGCAGATACGTTTTCCGTTTTTGAAAACGGCGTTGTAAAAACTTTTTCTTCGCGCGTCCATAACGGCAATGACAGTGCCGGAAAAAAGTGACACATTTTCTGCGGCGGCGGCAAGAGAAGAAACAGCGAAACAAGGAATATCTCTTTCAAACGCCAATCCCTTGGCGCACGCAACGCCTATTTTGACGCCCGTAAAAGAACCCGGCCCCGCCGTAACGGCGATAAGGTCGATGTCTTCAATCGTTTTTTCGGATTGTTCGAGAACTTTTTTAATATTTGCAAGCAACGTGACCGAATGGGTCAGCGCCGTATTTATGAACGCCTCGGCAAGAACCTTGCCGTTCTCGCTCACGCACGCGGAACACGAAACGGAAGAGGCATCAAGTGCAAGTATCGTCATAAACCGTTTCCCTCCGCTGTTATTATCCGCTCATCCGGGGCGGAGCCGTACTCAATGTTTATCCTTATCGGTTCGGTCTCCAAAACGCCGTCCGCAAGTTCGCTCCACTCGATGAAAACGCAGTTTTTTTCGTTTACGTCTTCAAAAAAGCCGACCGAATACAAGTCGTCCTCATCGGTTATTCTGTAAAGGTCGTAATGCAAAACAGGAAACGGCAGACCTTTTTCGTAACGGTGACAAACCGCAAAAGTCGGGCTTGTTACTTCGCCTCTGTAACCGAGCGCCGCCAAAACACCTTTGACAAAATGGGTTTTTCCCGCACCGGGCTGACCGTTCAGACAAACGACCGTTCCCGCAGAAAAATGCGGCGTTAAGCTCTTCGCAAATTCCATTGTCTGCGCTTCGCCGTGCGTTACGACTTTCATATTTTTCACCACCGGTTATTATACATCATTTTTTTTCGGATTGCAATACCATTTACTCAAATTCGGAAAGTTTCACAATTATTGTATTCGAAACAAGGAATCCGTCGTCGGTCAGACGAAAGCCCGAGACGGTCTCTTTGGTCAGACCGCTCGCTTCAAGGCTTTTCAAAAAGCGGCGCTGTTCGGCGTTTAAGTCATTGAAAGACACTCCGTCCGACGTCCGCAGAGAAAGCATAATACGCTCACGGCGCAAGTCTTCATCGTCAAGAATTTCTTCCGTTTCGGGTTCGACAAGTCCGTTTCTTCCTGTAAACGCTTCAAGCGATTCGGGGAACTTATATCTTATTTTGCCGTCAAATCCGGATGCGCCGCAGCCGAAACAAAGATACGGCACGCATTGCCAATAGGACGAATTATGCACGGAGCGAAAGCCCTTTTTTGCAAAATTCGAGACTTCGTAATGCTCATAGCCCGCATTTTCAAGCGTGCGGCAGGTTTGCAGATAAAGCCGTCGCTGAATTTCTTCGTCGGCTTCTTCTACACCGCATTTGCCGAACACCGTATTCTTTTCGATTTTGAGCAGGTATGCGGATATGTGTTCGGGAGACAGCGCAAGCATTTTTTTCAGCGTGTAAGCAAGCGTTTCTTCCGTCTGGGACGGTATCGCAAGCATCAGGTCAAGGCTGATATTTCGCACACTGCATTGCCGCAGTGTGTCAAACGCCTTTTCGCATATATCGGCACTCCCCCGCCGTCCGAGCAGAGCAAGTTCGCCGTCGCAAAAAGACTGAACGCCCATGCTGACGCGTCCGACGCCGTTTCGGACAAGAGAACAGACAATTTCCTCTGTCACATTTTCGGGATTCATTTCAACGGTTATTTCCGCGCCGTCTTCGACTTCGAAATGCGAATATACCGCGCCGAGAATGCGGCAGAGTTGCTCCGATGTCAAAACGGACGGTGTGCCGCCGCCGATATATACGGAGCGTACAGAACCGCCGAAATCGGCACTTTTTATTTGATTAACAAGCGCACAAACATAATCTTCGCGCTTTTTTTCGGAGCGTATCTGCGAATAAAAATCGCAATATGCGCATTTTGAACCGCAAAACGGAATGTGAATGTAAACGCCGACGCTATTCATCGAGTTTGAGAACAGACATAAACGCTTCCTGCGAAAGTTCGACGCTGCCGACCTGACGCATACGTTTTTTGCCTTCTTTTTGCTTTTCAAGCAATTTTTTCTTTCTCGTTATATCGCCGCCGTAGCACTTTGCAAGAACGTCCTTGCGCATTGCCTTAACGGTTTCGCGAGCGATAATTTTGCCGCCGATAGCCGCCTGTATGGGAATTTCAAAAAGTTGGCGGGGAATGTTTTCTTTAAGTTTTTCGGCAATTCTTCTGCCCCTTGCGTAGGCGCGTTCTTCGGGAACGATGAACGAAAGAGCGTCAACTATCTCGCCGTTCAGAAGAATATCGAGTTTGACAAGTTTTGAGGGCTTGTATTCCTCAAATTCATAGTCAAGCGACGCATACCCTCTCGTCCTCGATTTGAGCGCGTCGAAGAAATCGTATATTATCTCGTTGAGCGGAAGCGAATAGTGGATATTAACGCGGGTATCGTCAAGATACTGCATATTCTTGAATATACCGCGTCTTTCCTGACAAAGATCCATTATCGCGCCCACATAGTCCGACGGAGCGATTATGTCCGCTTTTACAAAAGGTTCTTCCGCAAGTTCTATGACGTCGGAGCGCGGATAGTTTGTCGGGTTGGCTATCATTTCAACCGTGCCGTCCGTCAGCGTTATTCTGTAAATAACCGACGGAGCGGTCGTTATCAGGTCAAGATTATATTCACGTTCGAGACGTTCCTGAATAACCTCCATGTGAAGCAGACCGAGAAAGCCGCAGCGGAAGCCGAAACCGAGTGCCGCCGAACTTTCCGCCTCAAATTCAAGAGAAGCATCATTGAGTTTGAGTTTTTCGAGCGCGTCGCGCAAGTCGCCGTATTTTGAGCCGTCTGCGGGATAGATACCGCTGAAAACCATGGGCTGTGCCTTTTTGTAACCGGGCAGCGCCTTTTCCGTGGGGTCAAGCGCAAGTGTTACGGTATCTCCGACCTCTGCATCTTTGACGTTTTTGATAGATGCGGTTATATATCCGACGTCACCTGCGGAGAGTTCCGCCGATGGTTCGAAACCGAACGGGCGAAGCGCACCGACTTCAACGACTTCCATTTCGGCACCTGTCGCCATCATTCGGATAATATCACCCGCTTTGACTTTGCCGTCAAACACGCGGACATACACGATAACGCCGCGGTAAGAGTCGTATACCGAATCAAAAATAAGCGCTTTGAGTTTGCCCTCGCTGTCCCCTTTCGGTGCGGGAATGCGTGCAACTATCGCTTCCATGACATCGACAATGTTGAGACCCGTTTTTGCAGAAATTCTCGGGGCGTCCTCTGCGGGAATGCAGATTATGTCCTCGATCTCTTTCGCCGCACGGTCGGGGTCGGCGTTTATCAAATCTATTTTATTGATAACGGGCACAACTTCAAGGTCATGGTCAAGCGCAAGGAACGCATTTGCAAGCGTCTGCGCCTCAACCCCCTGCGAAGCGTCAACTATGAGTATCGCGCCCTCACAGGCGGCAAGGGATCGGGAGACTTCGTAGTTAAAGTCAACGTGTCCCGGAGTGTCGATAAGATTAAAAATATATGTTTTGCCGTTCTTTGCCTCGTATTCGAGTTTGACGGCGCGTGCTTTTATCGTTATTCCGCGTTCGCGTTCAAGATCCATATTGTCGAGAAGCTGGTCTTCCATTTCACGGGAAGATACTGTCTTTGTCATTTCGAGAATACGGTCGGCAAGTGTGGATTTGCCGTGGTCGATATGCGCGATTATGCAAAAATTTCTTATATTCGAGGTGTCCTTTGACATCCTTTGTTCCTCCGTTCGGGAAAATGCGCTATATTATTTCATTTTATATAATACAATATTTTATTGAACCTGTCAAGCATTTCAAAACTATTTTCAATCTTTGTCCCGTCGGACTTGACAGTCTGCGCCGTATATGATAAAATTTTAGTATATTATATGTTGAATATTCCTATGGAAAGAGGATATACGATGAAGAAAAAAATCGTTTCGCTTGCGGTTGCCGTTGTTATGTTTTTTGCGCTTGCCATGCCCTTTTATGCGGCAACGATAAATCTTTCGACGGAGATAGACGGAATTCTGAACTACTACACGTCGCAGACCACCGCCATTGAAAACTGGAATGAGATTATCGCATTTTCGAGCGTGAACGCGATAAAAGGTTCTGCGCTTACGGAACCGACGCTCAACGAAAACGTCCCGATAACGCTTGCTCAGTTTATTCTTTCGAGACTTGCGCTTGGTATAAACCCGAACGAAACGTCTTCCGTGGGAGATCCCGTCGCGAAACTTGCGTCAAAGCAAAAAGAAGACGGTTCTTTTTACGAAAACGATCTGTACGGCACGGTTCTTTGCGCGGTTGCACTTCAAGGCGCACAGGCAAAAGCGGGAGACGAAACCGTTGTATACTCGGCAAAACAGGCGACAAGTTATATTCTTTCCCTGCAAAAAGACGACGGCTCTTTTTCCGAGAAGATGAAGACGCACGCGCTTTGCGCAACATACCTTTCGGCATTCACGGAAAACAACACGGAAGTTACGCAGGCGCTCGACAAAGCGGCAAAATTCATCGCGGATAAGTACGGCGACGCAAAAACGCTCGAAGAGGCGACGACGGAAGACATCGCATACGCGACCATGGCTCTCGCAGATACGGAAAAAGCAAAGACGCTTGACTCGTTTGCCGCATACGGAGACCTGCCGTCGGTGCTTGTTTCGAGAAAAAACTCCGACGGAATATACAGAGCGACATCTGCGGAAGCGGACAGCGACAAAGACACGACGTTGGCGGTGCTCATGGCATACGACGCTTTGTCTGACGGCAAAAGCGTTTGGCGCAGTTTTGAGGATTACGGAAGCGTCAACGAAAATATGTGGCAGAAACTGAAATGGTTTGCGCTCGGCTTCGGCGTACTGGTTTTGCTTTCGATAATCTTTTGGTTCTATATTATGTTCGGCAGAAAAAAATACAGAGACGACGCACAGGGCGCCGTCGGAAAATAACGGTGATAAATATGGAAAGATTCAAACTTTGGGACGTTGCGCCCCTGACAGATGAAAGCGTTTCTCCGAAACAGGAACCCGAATTGCTGTATTTTCCATGCGAGGGCGCGAAAAGCTGCGTTATAGTGTTCCCAGGCGGCGGATATATAACCCTTTGCGACAGTTACGAGGGAGTGGAACTTGCCGAATGGCTGAATACCATAGGCGTTGCGGCTTTTGTTTTAAGATACAGAGTTCTGCCCTACCATTACCCCTGCCAACTCGCGGACGCACACAGAGCGATACGTTTTGTAAGACACAATGCGGAGCGTTTCGGCTTTGACAAAGACAAGATAGGCGCGATTGGCTTCTCGGCAGGCGGCAACCTTGTTGCGCAGGCGGCGACACTCGAACACACGCCGCTCGAAAACGTAAACGACCCGATAGACGCGGAGAGTTCAAAACTCAATGCGCAGATTCTGTGCTACTCCGTTTCGACATTTTCGGACGTTACACACACAGCGACAATGGAAAACTTTCTCGGAGACCTCGGAACGGAACAGGCTGACGCTTTTTCGCCCGATAAAAACATTTCGAAAGAGTTCACCCCGCCCGCATTTATATGGCACACGTTTGCCGACGAAGCTGTTGACGTGCGCAATGCGCTTATCTACGCTTCCGCGTGCAAAGAAAAAGACGTGCCGTTTGAACTGCACGTTTTTCCGAATGGGCAACACGGACTCGGTCTTGCGCAGATCCAGCCGAACTCTGCGGGACAATGGCCCGAACTGCTGTGTAATTGGCTGAAACTTATAGGCTTTCTCGGAGAATAAAAGAGCAGGACTATAATACAGAAGTATAACAAACGAGGACAGGCTCAACGCCTGTCCTCGGATTTTTTGTAAGAATTACTTTTTATTTTTTCTTTCCCTTACAAGTCTGACTATGTAACTTGCGGAAACGGCAAAGCCGAAAAGATATGCCCATGCAAGTTCTTTCAGAAAATCGCTTCTGATTTCAGGTACGGAAAGAAATTCGGGGACGGAACTTATCGCATCAAAAACGGTTATTCCGATATCGCTGTATACTTTGTAAATTTCCAAAGAAATGCAGATATATTCCGAGATGAATATCATGACAGCCATCACGATGACAGACACGACTATGTTCGGAACGGACGAACGATTCTTTGTTCGAGCAAAAACACCGTAACCGAAACTTGCAAGAACAAAAATCACCAGTCCGCAAATACCGGAAATGATATTTGCCTGATAAATCAAAACGTAAAGCGCAGCACCTATCAACGAGAATAAAAACGCGCCGACTGCGCCCGCAACGATATTTTCTCTGACAGGTGCGGCGGGTGCGACAGATGATGCGGCGACCTGTTCGGCATGAGCGGTAGGCTGTTCGGGTTGAAATGGAACGACAGGTTGAGAAATCGTCTGCGCCCCGTTCAGGGTCGAGCCTTGTTCCGCACCGACCTCGGAGAAGTCCGAGCCGCCGCAGGACGGACAGAACTTTGCGTCATCGTCCGAATTTGCACCGCAAAAACTACATTTTTTCATACTTTTCCCCTCACTTGGTTTTATATTTGCTCGGGCTGAATATATTCAGTCCCATAAATCATTTTACATTTATCTGGCACATTTTCATCGTCTCCAACGCGGCGAGGTGCGTTTCGGGCGTCACGCCCGCGCAGCAGGAAGAATCGACGGAAATTTCATTTTCATAAAAGTTTGCTTTTAATATCAGCGCGTTGGAAACAACGCAGATATCAGTGCAAAGCCCGATGAGTTCGACGGAAAAGTCCTCGTCACCAGCAGCTTCCCTGATAAGTTCGGGCAGTTCGAGAGAGCCGAACGTATGCTTTTCTATCGGAGTGTATTTTTTGCCGGAAAGCGCGTGCGCGATATCATTGTTTATGCGTCTGCCGGGAGTTCCTTTGATACAATGCGGCACAGGCAGTTTTCTGCCCTCCGCGGAAGAGAGATAATCGTCAAAATGAGTGTCGAACGTGACGAATATTTCACCGTCGAAAGCGCGTATCTTCCGCACGGCATTTTCAATAATTCCGACCGCCTCGGGCGTTCCGAGAGCGCCGTCCACAAAGTCGTTCTGAATGTCAACGACAACCAAAAACTTTTTCATTTTCTCTGCTCCTTTTACATTTTCCCTTTTTCCTGTTTTTTTCTGTTTATCAGCAACTCATTGAGTTTGTCTTCAAAAACGCGAAGTTGCGGTTCGATATAAGACTTTCCTCCGAAGATCATATAGTCCGACAGCGTTGTTATCGCCATAAACAAATACGGTCTTACTTCATCAAGTTCGCAACCGAGATTTTCCGCGAATATTTTCGCATAATATTCATATCGTGCCGAGAGCCGTCCGAGCACGGGCGCGACGCTTGCGGAATAACGCGACAAAGCGCATACGCTGGCAAAGAACTTCATGGTGCTTGCCATTTCGTCACACCCCGCGTACAGTTTTTTCAGCAGCAGAGAGGGATCTTCAATATCTTTCAGCGCCGAACAGATAAGTTTTTCTTCAAGTCTTATCGCCGCTTCTTCCGCGCATGCGGCAACAACATCGTCTTTGTCTTTGAAATAGTAGTATATACCGCCCGACTGCAAATTCAGACAACCGCTCAAATCTCTTACACTTGTTTCGGAAAGTCCCTGTCTGATAAACGTCTCCAAGCATTTGGAAACGACTTCTTTCTTTTTTTCGGGATTGTCCATGCCTTTTACCTCCGAAAACCAATCAAACGATTGTTTGAATTTTTTATTTGAAAAAATACGGCTTATGCCGTTATATATTTATATTACCATAAAATATATATATTGTCAATATTCGACAAACGAAAAAACGGGGAATCTTGCCGAAACGTTTTTGCAGAGGTTGAATTATGGCGGAAACTGTGCTATAATACAAACAAAACCGACAACGCCGATCGCAAATTCGGCGGGCGAGGCGAAAAGAGAAAGATATGAAGTACGATTTGAACAAAAGAACCGTTGTTTTGACGGGCGCATCGGGCGGATTCGGCAGAGAGATAGCCAAACGGCTTATTCTGAGCCATGGGTGCAGGGTCGTCGGCATAGGACGAAGAGAAGATAAAATGACGGCACTCAAAGAGGAACTGAAAGATAAAAAAGAGTTGTTTTCTTACAAACTGTTTGACGTGTCGGACAGAGTCGCGTGGACGGATTTCGCGGAAAATCTTGACTGTGAGCCGAGCGTTCTGATAAACTGTGCGGGCATTCTGCCCGAGTTCAAGTCTTTTGAAAAGCAGAGCGAAGAAAGCGTTTTTCGGGTAACGGAAGTGAACTATCTTTCGGCAGTCACGGCGATACGGCACATGATGCCGAAACTGACACACTCACGCGACCCGATGATAGTGAACATTTCAAGTTCGTCGGCACTTTGTCCCGTTGCGGGAGCGGCGGCGTACAGCGCAAGCAAAGCGGCGTTCAAAAGTTTTTCGGAAGCGTTGACGGCGGAACTTGACGGCAAAGTCAGAGTGTTCACGGTTTGTCCGGGGTTCAGCATTACGGGAATATTCCGAGCGCAAACGGAGAAGATGCCCGAGCGGTCGATAATGAAATATTTCTCCACCCCACCCGAAAAAGTCGCGCAAAAGGTAGTTCGCGGTATGGAACGCGGACGCAAGAGGCTGACTTGCGGCGCGGACGCAAAACTCATGAATATAGGACACCGCACTGCGCCGACGCTGACGCTCAAACTTATGCGAAAAATACTGATAAAATCGGGAGAACCGATATTCAAAGATATATAAGGAACAAAATATGATATACAAAACAACAAAAGAAATTCTTGAAAGCCTTTCCCCTTTTATTTCCGAAAACGATGTTTCCGTATCGAATGAAGAACACGAAAAAGAGGACGGAAGCGGCAAGGAAATCGGAGATAAAGTTATTATCGACAAAGAGAACAACGTTTGGTTCGAGGTGTTTGAAAACGAGATAGTTTTGTTCTATTTCACCGACCACGAGCATTTTGACGACTATATGGCACCGCCGAAAGACGGCGAGCCGAACTATATACAGAGAGCAACGGACTTTTTGAAAAGGCTCTTTACCCTGCGCCTGAAAAAAACGGAGACGGTCAAAGGCAGGGATATGCTCCGCGTTGAATATGCTTTTGAAAGCCCAGACGGCGAGGAATTTTTGGGCGGAACATGGAAGATGATAAACGACGGGGACAGCCGTAAGGAAGTCGCAACGACGGTCTGGGCGTTTGACGGAGAAAAGAAACGGTTCGCGAGGATATAACATAAACAAGCAATATAGAAATATTAAATAATACAAAATATGCCGACGGCTGTTCTGCCGTCGGCGTTTGCTTTGTCATTTTTCAGATATGAGTGAATTATGCGTTCCGTACAGGCAGAGTATATGCCGCCTTTTTTACATATCCGATCTCACACGGTCGCGAGCCGCACGAATCTCGGGCGGAATGTCTTCGTCTTTCATCGTTTTATGAACATCGCAGGTTCCCGCTTTTTTCGCGGTCTCGTAATACCAATGCTTATATGTGAGCGTATCAAGCGTTCTGTAAAGCTGTTCCATTTGTTTGAGCACGTTTTCACGCTGACGGTCTATCAACGCAAGCCTGTCCTCGATGGTGGAATCGCCCTCTCGGCACCAGTCGATAAACTGCTTTATCTCTTTTATCGTCATTCCTGTTTTTTTAAGGCATTCGATGATGTTGATGCTTTCCATATCGGAATCCTTGAACATTCGTATACCGCCGCCCGAACGCTCGACGAAAGGGAGCAGTCCCTCTTTATCGTAATAACGGAGCGTTGACGGTGCAACGCCTATTTTTTTTGCCATTTCTCCGACGGTATAAAGCATAAGATAAACCTCTTTAACAATTATTTTACAATTCAGCCTATTGACTTAAAGCGTACTTTAAGTGATAGAATATAATCGAACTTACAGGAGGATTATACCACCCTGCAAAAGAAATGTCAAGAGGAGGCATTAAAAATGCTGAATGAACATTACACACTTTCAAACGGAGTAAAAATCCCGAAACTCGGTCTCGGAACATGGATGATCCCGAACGAAAACGCGGCACAGGCGGTCAAGGACGCCGTAACGCTCGGTTACAGACTTATCGACACGGCACAGGCATACGGCAACGAACAGGGCGTCGGGGAGGGCGTGCGCGAATGCGGCGTTGAAAGAAGCGAGATATTTCTGACAAGCAAAGTTGCCGCAGAAAACAAGTCTTACGAAAGCGCGGCAAAATCCATTGACGAAACGCTTGCGAAAACGGGGCTTGACTATATAGACATGATGATAATTCACAGTCCTCAGCCGTGGGCAGAGTTCAGGGACGAAAAGAGATATTTTGCTGAGAACAAGGCTGTTTGGAGAGCGCTTGAAGACGCATACGATGCAGGCAAAATCAGAGCGATAGGTGTTTCGAACTTCCTTATTGACGACCTGCAAAACATTCTTGAAGACTGCCGCATAAAGCCGATGGTGAACCAGATACTGACGCATATCGCAAACACGCCGCTCGAACTTATCGAATATTGCGAAAAGAACGGCATTCTCTGCGAAGCGTACTCCCCCATCGCGCACGGCGAAGCGCTGAAAAACGGCGTGATAGTCGAAACGGCAAAAAAGTACGGCGTAACGCCCGCCCGGTTGTGCATACGCTATACTTTGCAACTCGGAATGGTATCGCTGCCGAAAACGGGCAACCCGCAGCATATGAAAGACAATGCAGCTGTTGATTTTGTTATTTCCGATGCGGACATGGAAACGCTCAAACACGTTGAAAAGATAAAGGACTACGGAGAATATACTTTCTTCCCCGTATTCAGCGGCAAGAACTGAAAAGAGGTAAACAAAATGAAAATCATTTCAAAAGAAGAGTTTGAAAAGGCGAACTCGTTCGGCACGGGCGCCGAAAACGTAAACTTTGCGAAGTTTTTCATAGGAAACTCATACCTAAACCCGTTGACCGACCCGAAATGCGGGCTGTTTTTGGCAAACGTGACGTTTGAACCGGGCTGCCGCAACAATTGGCATATCCACCACGCAAAAAGCGGCGGCGGGCAAATGCTTATATGCACCGCAGGCGAAGGCTGGTACATGGAAGAGGGCAAAGAACCCGTGAGCCTTGAAGCAGGCAAAGTTATTGTCATTCCGCCCGAAGTCAAACATTGGCACGGCGCGAAAAAGGACAGTTGGTTTGCGCATATAGCGATTGAGATGCCCGGAGAGGATTGCTCCAATGAGTGGTGCGAACCGGTAACGGACGAAGAATACAACAAACTTTAATAGGTAAAGCAGACACATCATAAGGAGGAAAAAACAATGGAAAAAGTAACGGCGGGAAGAGACGCGCTCGGCAAATTTGCGCCGAAGTTTGCGGAATTGAACGATGACGTACTGTTCGGAGAAGTGTGGTCGAGAGAAGACAAACTCTCCCCCAGAGACAGAAGCCTTATAACGGTTTCCGCGCTTATGGCAAGCGGAATACTTGACAGTTCTCTCAAATATCATATATCACACGCAAAAGAAAACGGCGTAACGAAAGAGGAAATGGCGGAAGTGCTGACCCAACTCGGATTTTACGCAGGGTGGCCGAAAGCGTGGGCAGCGCTCCGCATGGCAAAAGAAGTTTACGGAGAGGATGACGCGGAAGAATAAAACTATATTGCCCTGCCTTTTGACTCTTTTTGCGTTGACTTTTTCGCGGTCATATACATTTTCGCGACGGATGCAATAAAAGAGGTTCGGAACTCAATTAAAACAATGCGAAAATAACAGTAAAGCGCGGTAAAAACGTTGGTTTTTTACCGCACTTTATTATTATTCAAAGTTAAAATCCAAACCGACCGCATTGAGCATTTTTTTATACTCGGAAACATTTTCGTCGGAAGTCAGATTGATATCTTTTTGATGCGCCCTGATCTTTTTCCTCTTTTTGAAAACCGCTTCCGCAAGCCTGTATACCCAGAAGAACGGCAACAGTATTTTTGCCTTTTCAAGAACGGGATACTTTTCGCACATTCCGTCATACGGCAAAAATATCAGATACGAATACTCGCTTACGCGGGCTTTTTTTGCGGAGCCGAGAACCTTGGAATTTTTCGTTGCCGCAGCAATCAGATGTGCGTCCCGTGTTCCGTAAGCACCGCTGTTAAAAACAACTGCGGTTATCAGGTCTGTTACAGGGGTCGATGTTTTATCAAAAAACCAAACCGCAAGAGTGTAGGACACGTTTTTCTCGAACTCTGCAAGCCCGAGTTTTTCGAGTTTGTCCTCGATATACAGTCTGTCAAGTTTGGGATATGCGTTCAGGAAGACATAAAAATCCGTCAGATGTTTTATTCCTACGCCGCCGTCGCGATAATGTTTCGCAAAATGAGTAAACAGATATACATACTCGTCTTCTTTCGACATCGCATAACGGCACGTCGTTCCGTCAACCTTGCGGGCAAGCTGCCATCCGTCACCGAAATACGAATAAAAATCCTTGTTGTAAGACGGAACTATTCTTTTGTGAAGTTCCAAAACAAAAGAGGAAGAAGTCCATATCAATTCGTGGTCGCTCTCCGTCTTTTCGGAAAAGCCGAGAGATTGCATAACGGAACGTATCTTATCATATTGTTCCAATTTGATAAGCACGTCAACGTCGCTCATACTACGCATATCGCTCTTCGGATAAAGAGGTTTGAGCAACGTGCCTTTGAGCGGCATAAAGTCGATGTTTTTCGCTTCAAAAGCGGCAAATATCCGTTCGCTTTCGAATATTTGCGTTTCGTTCAGACAAAGCGCGGAACACACAACGCCGAAAAGTTTTTGCATGGCGGGCGTTGAAGTCGGAATCCCGCAATTTGCGGCGCCGTAATACACGATATTCTCGATTTGATGTTTACGCACCGTTCCGAGAACCGACGCAAGGTCAAAATCCTTTGACAGGGGCTGCGGCGTTCCCGTCAATGCGCTTTTTATAAGAGAAAACAGATCTCTTTTTACTGTATCATCAGGCATCAGCATTACCTTTTCTTTCTGTTTTATAACGGCGGACTATTTTTTTCCGATAACGGCTTTGACCGCCTTTTTCAACGACTTTTTCAGCCTGACGGAAAAAGGCTCCGCCAAGAATCGGTGCATCTCTTTTCCGAAACCGCAGCATTGCAGTATTCGGAAAAACTCGTCCCTGTTTTCGGGACGCACGACAGACTTTACCGCAGCGGAATTATATTTAACGGCCTCCGAAGCATCTGTTTCGGTAACCCGAACACGCGAACCGAGTTTTTCAAAAGAGGAAAGGCCGCGTTTTGAGTTGACAAGAACAAGAGACGTACCCAGACCGTCGTCCAAGTCGGGGCAGACGTGTTCCACACCCCAAAAATCGGCAAGCGTTATATCGGAGACACGTTCAAGCCCTTTGAAAGGACAGTTATAACAAGACGGACGCAGAGAAAGATTGCGGAGAAACGCCTTCATGTAAAGATTATCCGCCACACCTTCGCGCATTGTCTTTCCGTTTTTGAAAAGTATTTCGACCGAATACTTCTTCCAACCGGACACCTTGCTTCTGAAATTCACGGAACAGGGCTCTGCCGAATACTTTTTTTTCGTAAAATCAAGATATTTTTGCCACGCGGCGGGAGAAGGCACGCCGTGACAGACAAGGTCGACCGTCAACAGATTCGGATAGTTTTTTCCGAGGCTCTTTTTCAGCCCCGCGACCTGACACGGCGTTCCCGAAAAGAGAACCTGCCTGTCGGAATCAAGAAATTGTTTTACTGTTTCAAAAAGACCCGTCGTATCGCTCTGAACATATTTCGAGCCAAACAACAACGGAAGTTCGCCGGCATTTGGCGCGCATATATGCCGAACGGCAAAGTCCTTGTCAAACGCCGCGCCGAACACCGCGCCGCCCTGTGCCAAAACATCTTCGGCAAGCAGTCCGAACACGCCGCCGGAGGAACTTTTCATTCTTACTTCTTTATCTGTGTTTATTACGGCGAAAGCCCTGACTGCCGTGTTTTTTTCAGGTTCCGAAAGCATGGGGCAAACGCGTTCGCAGGCGTTGCAGCCGACGCACTTTTTCGCGTCGACCGACGGGCATAAAAACCCCTCGCCGTCCGCGGCAAACGTGATACACTTTTCGGGGCAAACTGAAGCACACGCTCCGCACCCGCAACATTTTTCAGAATCAACCGCTCTAATCATACGACGACCTCAATTATCAGGCTTTTTTCCTGTTCAGAAAGCTCTTTGCGAAGAAAATGCCCTTTTTGCAACACATAACGATAATGTCGATATAAAGAATAACTATAACCGCGAAAAAGATACATTGTATCCAAATCGAATTTACGCCGACGGACAAAAGAACTGTCTGCGCAAGCAATAAAACCGTGGGAACGATAAACGTTCTTAACGGATAACGTATTCGGACAAAACGGCGTGTTCCGAAAACGCGCGCGCCCCATGTGATAAAAAATCCCACGGCGGTCGCGACCGCCGTTCCGATTATTCCGAAAGGACGCGTGAGAAAAATGTTCAGGACTATATTTATAACGGCACCGCCGACGGTGGTAAGGAAAACACCCGTTGTTTTCTTCATTGCGACATAGTTTGTTCCGAGAAAGCTCGAATAGCAGGAAAAGACCATGGCAAACAGCAAAAATGGCGTTGCCACCCAACCGATATAATACGATTCCTCCGTCAAAACGCGGTAAAGAGGCTGCAATATGACAAGCAAAAACGACGTTGCACAAGTCAAAAGCGCGGAAAGCACGGAAAAGACCCTTGAATAAAATATCGTCTTGTCTTTTGAGTTGACCTCTTCAACGGACGATATTTGCCATGCCTGAAAAAATATACTGCTTATGGTTGAAATTATTGTAGGTATTTTGTTTGCCACGGCATAAAGACCGTTTGCATCGCTGCCCAACATATAAGTTATCACATATCTGTCAGACGACTGCATTATCCACCAAAAAACGGAGTTTGGAATAAGCGGCAGCGCATAGATAATCATTGTCCGCAGATATTTTCTGTCCAGTTTGAAAATGATATATGAAAAAAGGTGTCCGACAGCAAAAACAAATACGCCCGAAAGCACATTCGCGAGAACCGCAGCGATAAAATATCCCGTTATCCCCCATCTGAAAAAGAGCAGGAACAGAATATTCAAGCCTATTTGAAGCGCGGTATGCACAAGCCCCGACGCGGCGAACAGTTTGCTTTTGCCTATACCCCGTGAAAAATGCGCGAAGACCGTAAACAATGAGTTTGTCAACGTGAGCAGATACAGCCAGACGACATTGTCCGCAAAGTTGTCGATATGCAAAAATATCGGGGCGGTCAGCACAAAGGCAAGGTTGCCGATAACGGCGACCAATACTCCGTTTGTGAGTATTTTTCCGCGATTATCTATGTCATCTATCGAAAAGCGCAATACGGCTTCCGTGATACACAGCGTCACAAGCGGAAACGCAAGGCTTGCGGTGGTGTTCAGCAAGTCGATTATTCCGTACTCGGTCGGAGACAGCAGCTCGGTGTAAAAACGGACGAGAAGAAAGGTGAGAACCTTGCTGCCGAAATTGGCGATAAAAAATACGCCTGTATTTTTTGCGAGTTTGTTATACTTTCCCATATTAAATCATCCGATAAAAATTCAGCCTAAGTTGTTTTTCAGAAACTCGGTCGATTTTTTCACCGCATTCTCAAACTTTTCAAAGCGTTTTTCATAATTCGGCGCGGGAATATCCGAAAAATTGAGATTTTCCGTTTGTTCCGTCGCGGGGAAAAACCTGTCTTCCATATCAAACATCGAAAGCAGCGTTTGCAGTCTTGAACCCATGCCCGAATAATCGGAACGTCCGAACGCAAAAAACGTGCGTTTGAAAATAAGAGAAAAGACCGTGATATGAAAACTGTCCGTAAACACGGCGGCGGCATTTTTGACGACCGTCAGCAGTTGCTTAGGTGAAACGTCGAACAGCCTGACATCGCCGAAACTTTTATCCTCAGCACATATTTTCTCCGCAATATACGGCAAAAAGACAGTTTTTGCGTTTATGGAACGCGCATATTCGGAGGCTTTGCGCCGGGCAGACGCGCACGGGGACAAAAAATAGCAAAAAACATATTTTTCGGGAAGCGCGATATCCTTGCATACGGCATTCCAATCTTCTTTTGAGAGCAGCAGCGTCGGGTCTACCGCGCATTCGGCATCGCGCCCGATAAGGTCTTTTACAATATCTTTTCCCGAATTTTCTCTCACGGATACGGCGTCAAACGCAGAGAGACATTTTTTGTAATACGGCTTCACATCGTCTGAAAGTGCGTTCACGGCAAAACTGGCGGCATAAGAAAGTTTTTTTGCCGAACCGGTATCAAAATCAAGCAGATACGCGGAACATACGGCTTTCGGATGCCATACCTGATCGCTGCCGACAACAAAAGCGTCGAACTCTCCGATTTTTTTCAAATCTTTTTTGCAAAATACGCGGCAATGAGGAATGACCGCGGTATTAAACTCGGCAATAAGAGAATTTCTTCTTTTTATCCCCTGCAATTCTTCGTAGGAAAGTTCTGTCGCGGCAGACTCTTTTTGAGGCTTTCTGAAAAAGCGGACAAAGCGTTTAACAAGCCCGTTTGACATTTTAGAAAAAGGCCAGTCGTCGCTCCTGTCATACGGTATCTGAACGGCGTTACAGCCGTTGTCGTTAAGAAATTTGACCAAAGCATACGCCTGAAAATTTCCGCCGTAATTCAGACTGTTATAATAATGAGTTATTACGCCTACTTTTTTCATATACTGATTTTACCCCTTTATCGTTTATGGGCAATACGAGCCTTTCCTTTTCGTCATCGCTGTAAGAAAGAATAAACGGAAGAATATAGTAAATAATCGGGATTGTAACGATGGAATCGACAGTATCTATAAACATATACGCGAAGAATATCCAATAAACTATCTCAACTTTGAAAACGGAATCTTTCGCCATCTGGCGGAACATCAGCGCCTGAGAAACTATAAACGGGATCGCCAAAACTCCGTACATACCCAACAGGTCGAATATTTCGGAATGTCCGCCGACCTTGGCAGCTCCCGTCAGCGGTTGAGAGAAGAACGCGTCCAAAGATTCTTTGTACAAAGTATATCTGCGGAGTCCCTCTACGCTGCCCTCATCGCTTGCCTGCAACAACTGCGTGAAGCGGTTTTCGACATACGGGAGTTCAAGACTTTTGCCGAGCTGCGCGAACATCTCAAAAATACTGTTTCGAAAAAGGATAACAAGCAGCGCGCCCGCGAACAGTAAAACAAAACCTATCCAGTTATGTTTTTTTGCGGAAGTGAACGCGGAAACAAACACAAGAATAAAGAAAAGAATTATCGCGGTTGTATAAGACGCAAGAATTACCATAACCGCGATTACGGCAAGGAGCGCGATTATAGCAATTTTGCCGGGCTTGAAGTTTATTCTGCGACCGAACTTTACGAGCGCATAAGAAATAAAGACCGAGCCGAAAACAAATCCGTAACCGCCGACGCCTTTTGCGTAATACGCGGCGCGCTCGGACTCGGTCGCCTTTCCCGCCAAAAGACGCGAAGCGTTGCTGTCAACGCTCAATGTGGTAAGCGTGAGTATAACGCTGACCGCAAAAAACGCGATGAATATGACCGTCAGTGCAGCTTTCAGTTTTCTGTTTACGTTACCCCGCGTCAAACGGTAAAGCAGAGGCCACAGTATGTAAGGGAAATATTTGCCGAACATTTCCATTAAAGATTTATCTTTCAGTATTGCGCCCATAGAGATAATGACAGCGGACGAGATCATAACCAAAAGCAGCGGCACATCCATAAAATTCAAATGTCTGAAATTGAATATTATGAAAAACAAAAATATAGAAAGAGCGATACCGCAAGTGGCATAGAAAGTATAATATACCTGGAAGAACGTGCTGATGTGAAACAGCGCCAACGCCATCGTCGCGCAGACGATGATGTAATTCAGGTTAAACCCGCTGCTCTTTTCCGTCGTTTTTAAGTACTTCATATAAAGCGAAATAATCCTCAACCATTTTTTCTTTGATGAAAGCCGGATCCAGCAATGACGTGCCGTATACGGGCTTTTCGTTGTTTTTTATATATTCAACAGCCGCTTTTACATCCGCATCGAGAGAGATCACACGGCTGAAATTGTCCTTTATAACTTCCGCGCAGGCAGTCGAATCAAAAACCACTGCGGGCGTGCCGCAGGCAAGAGCTTCCGCCGTTACCAAGCCGAAAGTTTCTTCGACCGAAGCGTTGAAAAAGACATCCGCCGCGGAATACAGTTCGGCAAGTTCTTCCCTGCTCTCCGTTTTTTCCAAGCCGATAACATTTTCGGGCATTGCCGCAGCCTGTTCTTTTGTCAGACCGACCATAATGACGGTTTCGTCTTTATCTGCCGCCGCAGACAGGTCAAGAAAACGTTTCAGCCCTTTCTTTTCGTTCCAAACGGAGGAGACTCCGAGTATCGCAAACTTTTCCGTCAAACCGAATCTCTCTCTTGCCTTTTCTCTGTCACGGGGAAAGAAAACCGAAGTATCAATACCGTTATAAATACACTCTATCGTATATTTCGAAAGAAAAGATTCTTTTGCGGTGCTTTCGAGCCAACGCGAAACGGCAACGACGCGAAGCCCGTCCAAACCGTCGAACCACTTTTTCTTCGCTTTGAGATTGCGTCTTGTTCTGTCTGTATATTTACTCTGCGGGTAGGTGTGCAACTGCGGACAGTTGCCGCATTCTTTTTTCCACCTGTCGCAACCCACCGCAGAAAAATGAGGACATTTACCCGTAAACAACCAGCAATCATGAAGCGTTACGACCTTTTTTGCGCGGCATTTTTTTAGGAAGCAAAACAGCAGCGGCAGACAGATATAACTGCCGTGCAGGTTATGCAAGTGAATTATATCGGGATCTATTTTTTTTATCCGCCGAATGAGTTTCAGCGTTGCAAATACGGAAAAATAGCCCTGCATACCGGTATATTTAGACAGGACGGAATGTGAATGCAGGCTGAAATAATTGCCTATTCTGAACCAATTTTTGTCACGGCTGTTTCCTATGCCGTAAAAGACATAACTTTCGTTTCCCGTTTCCGTTAGTTTTCGGTGCAGATCATAAATAATATTGCCCGTGCTGCCGAACGAGGAACAGTTTATAAAAACGACTTTCATTTTATACCGTTTCCCTTAAAAAATCAACGATTTTACCCGCCTGACATTTTTCGTTTTTCTTATTCATAACAAACTCTCGCGCGCGGCGCCCCATTTCGGAAAGCGCTTCACCGTCGGAAAGAATCTCACCCATTTCCCGTGCAAGTTGTTCCGCGTCTTTTGCGGAAGTCGAATATACATAATCATAGTATTCTTCAGGGATCCCATCAAGACGTGAAGTGAAAAGCGGTGTTCCGCTGAGCATATACTCCGTCATTTTGGACGGGAACGAATATTTTGTATATTCGTCTTCGCCGTTTCTGAAATTCAAAAGAAGCGTTGCTTCTCTTTCTCTTTTCAGAATCTCGTCCCGAGAGACTCTTCCGCAATAGCGTATTCGGGGATTTTCTTTTGATTTTTCCGCCAATTCGCTTTCCATATCACCCGAACCGAACAACTGCAATTCACAGTCGTTTTTTGTTTTTTCAAAAGCGGAGACTATCATATCCACGCCGTATTTGCGATACAGCGCCCCGGCATACATAACGGTTCTCGGTTCAGCCTTTTTGACATCCGGCAACGAATCAAACAGCGTCGAATCGGCGATGGCTTCAACCACGACAAACGGTTTTTCTGGCGCGACGGCTTCACTCATCTGCTTTGTCAGAAAAACATAACCGTCAAATTTATCCTGCAATCCGACCGCGCGGTTTCGATAAGAACCAGAAAACAGCCTTTTCAATATATTTTTCGATTTTGTATATGTAAACATCGTGGCGGGAACATCCGTTATAACGGCAAAAATCCCGCACCTGCTTTTACGACATTCTTTAAGCATCTTTTTTGCGACGCTCGGATACAGACCGTAAAGAAACGCGCATTTAGGTTCGTCCGCTTTGCAGGTTTTGAGCCAGCGGCGAAAAAGGGCAGCCGTGCCGTTTGCGTGACACACGTTTTTGATATACGGCAGGTTTATCGCGGGAACAATATCCGCCGTTATATCCGACGTCAATCTGTCTTTCCGTTTTTTCAGAAAAAGCCTGTTCCCGTTCGGAAACGCCGCGATGGACTCCGCCGAAGCGACCGTGACTTCTACGCCGTCACAGGCGGAAAAACCCTTTATCAGAGCCGTTTCGAAATTTTGCGCGGAAGCGGACGGCTTTACCTTGCTTTCGGCAACGGTTTTATTAAAAACGTCACCGCCGCAGACGCTGCCGCAGTAAAAGATCTTCATTGTTTTACTTCCTCGCAATACTTTTTGAAATCAGCTAAAAACAGGTCGCGTCTTTGCTTCAAAACGTCAAAATCATACTCTTTTGCTTTTTCAAAATTGACGGACGCATATTTTTTTGCTTCTTCGGGGTCACTCATAACTTTCAGAATCTGTTCCGCCAGCGCGGAATCGTCGCCGAGAGGATGAAGACACTCCCGGGGCAACAGTTCGGGCATTGTGCATATATCCGTAGCGAAACACGGACACCCTCTGGACATGGCTTCTGCCACGCAACGTCCGAAGCCCTCGCTTCTCGTCGGAAGAACAAAAGCGTCAACGGTGTCCAACCAATGCAGCACAGCCTCAGAAGACGGAAGAGGTTTAGGGAAGAGTATTCTGTCCGTGACGCCGAGTTTTTCGCCGTATTCGAGCCATTTTTTGCGGTTTTCCTCTGTTCCGTTGCCGAGAATGTGAAGCCGATAATTTTTCGGAAGTCTCGAAAGCGCGCGTATCGCGGTGTCAACGCCTTTCATCAGCCCCTGATAAAAGCCTATCAAGGCAAGTTCGACATATTCGCGTTCCGACCGCGTTTCGATTCGTCTGAATCTGTTTTCGAGCACGCTTGCGTCGCTTTTGAGCAGAACAACATCGCTGCACCCGCACATTTTGCCGTTTATCGGGAATTGTGACTGCAAATAATCTTTGCTCACATAAAGACCGTAAGGCGCATTTTTTATCGCGCGCTTTATCTTTGAATACAATATGGGAGCGTACATACGTTTCAGCATACTCGGATTTTGGTTCAATGCGTTATGTATGTCTCCCGTCATTTCTATCATATACGGTTTTTTGAGACGTTCGGCAATCTTTATTGCCATTATGCCTTTTCGGGTTGCGGGTTTTATCAAAACCGCGTCCGCTTTTTCTATTTCATCGCGCAGGGCTTTGCGAACCGCGCTGTCGTTTTTGAAATCTTTCGGATGAGTATTTGCGGGCAGATTTGACACCGTTATCCGAGGATTTTTCATTTGCACAAAAGAACTTGTGTCAAGATATTCGTGCGGAGCTTCTCCGAGAACATGAACGGAGTCAAACACGTCCAAATACTTTTCAAAAAAGCTGTCCGAACACGAGGGTAAAGCAAATGTTTCATTCTGTTTTTTCTGAAACAAAAAGCAACTCACATACAACAGGCGCACAACAAACCTCCAAGCAGAAAAATCCGAAGACTATATACTGTTTATCCTGTCACGCAAAATCGTTGACGATATGCCGTCGGTATGATCCAAATACACAATCTCCACGCCGACGGGCGAGAACTGCGTCTCAAAATTTCTCCATGTATCGGTTCCTTTCCAATCGGAGCCCACAAACATTTTGTTAAAATGATATTTTTCCCAAGCCGCAAATTTATTTTTATCTTCTTGCGGAACAACCTTGTCCACATACTTTATAGCTTCAACAATGGCGCACCTGTCAGCAAAAGGAATTATCGGGGTCTTGTTTTTATCGTGTCTGACAAGTTCGTCCGTGCTGACTCCGACGATAAGAAAATCGCACTGCTCTTTTGCCCGCCGCAAGATATTCAGATGACCGATATGAAACATATCGAAAACGCCCGTCGTATACCCGATAACCATATCATTCACCGACCTTTTTGTTTTCCGCAAGTTTCTTTTGAACTTCGGACTCAAACCTCGATGCCTTCCTGCAATACAAAACACATATTGCAGCAAAGGACAGCAGATAATACAACGTATAACATACAAGCATAATGTCGAATGTATCTGTAAACAGAGCGACGAACAGCCACGGCATAAACAGTCCCGAAACGCCGAAGTTTTTATCTATCTGTTCGCGAATGTAAGCAAAGCTCCGCTTGTTTTCCGTATCTTTAAGCGTAATTTCGTCCAATTCGTTCAGAACCTTTTTTGCGGCAAAAAAGCAGTTCATATATTTTTGATGAACCAAGCGCATATAAATATTTGCAACTGCGCCTATTCCGCCGAGCAAAATCAGCAGATACCTGTATTTTTCGGGAACAAGGAACGATGTATGAAAAGCAGCGACGCCGAGAGCCACCGTGGTGAAAGAAAACGGTCCGTAGCCTGCAACGGCGTCAAAAAAATCGCCCATAAAAGTTTTTGTCTTTTTTACTCGGGCTATGTTTCCGTCAACACAATCGAGGACAAGCCAGAAATTGGTCAGAATAACACCCGCAAGCATACATCCGAAGTTATTGACGGAAAGAAGAACCGCAGCGACAAAAATAACTATCCATGAAAGGACGGACACCATATTTGCGGACCAACCGGTGTTTATAAAAACATATGTAACGGGGAAAGATGCTTTTCTGACCCATAACTGAACCCACAGCGAACTGCGGCTGTTCTTTTTCTTTGTCAGAGATGACGTTATGTCCCTGAAAGTGTATTTCATAACATATCCTCCTAAGCAAGAATCTCTTTGTATATATCCCACATAACATTGAGTGCGTTGGAAAGTTCGAAAGGTTCGACGGCATCAAGACAATTTTGACGCATACTCTCCCGCAGGGCGGGGTCATGCGCAAGTTTTTCCAAAGCAGAGGCAAAGCCGTCGACGTCATTAGGCGGGATGGCATAACCCGTTTTTCCGTCGATAACATAATCGAGAATACCGTGGACGTTTGAAGAAACGAGCGGTATGCCCGCCGCCATGGCTTCAACGCCCGCAAGCCCCAGCCCCTCGATTTTTGACGGAAACGCGCTTATGTCCGCCGCATGGTAGAGTTCGAACACGTCCGTTCTGAAACCGAGAAACAATACCCTGTCGGATATTCCGACTTCGGAAGCGACCTGTTTCAATCGGTCAAGCAAAGGTCCTTTTCCCGCAATGGCATAGTATATATCGGGATCTTGCAGTTTGCCCAATGCGCGGATAATCACTTCGTGATTCTTTCTTTCTATCAGTTCGCCCGCCGATATGACAAGTATCTTCTCATCGGGAACGCCTATCTCTTTCCGTTTCTCCGCTTTATTTATCTTCAACGCTTTTATGCGATTTATATCAACGCCGACGCTCGGAATATAACGAACATTTTTGCAATGAAATGTTTTGGCGCGGTTAAAATCCTCTTTGTTTATCGTGACGATGTAATCGCAAAAACGGGACAGAAATTTTTCGGCGGGATAATAGAGCAGCCAATTCTTTTTTGAAGAAGAATTGTGAAAGTGAAAGCCGTGACAGGTGTACATAACGACCGTTCCCTGTCTTCTCGCTTTTCTCGCCGCGACTCTTGTCATAAAAGATACCGCGGGAGTGTGGCAATGGATCAGGTCAAACCGCTCCGAATCTATTATCCGCTTCAACTCTCTGTATGCCTTGATGTTCTTCGGACTGAACGGGCTTCTCGCAAAACGAATGTTGTGGATATATATTCCGTCATTCTTTATACGTTCCGTATATTTGCGGGTTCGCTCAACGTCCGTATCGTTCATATAATCAAAATTGCACGCGATATGAACCTCGCATCCGAGGGTATTGTGAAGAAAATCGACGTTTTCTTTGTTAAACCATTCGATAAAAGAGACAACGCTGGCAACTATCAGTACTTTTTTCATATTCAACTGTCCGATGATGTTCCTATTTTAAGCATTATAAGTATTATAACATTTCGAAATTTATTTGTCAATAGATATAATATATATAAATGCATACGGCAGCGCCGTGTGTAAAAACTATTCCGCGAAAAAGAACCTGTTTTTGTTTATCGGATGAGAAGAAGGCTCGCCGTCGGCGTAGCCGAGCGCAAGATGACCTATGCCCTCATAATCGCCCTCGATGCCGAGTTCTTTAAGAATTTCTTTTCCCTCCGCGGATTCAAACTCTTCTTTTGCACGGTGGATCCAGCAGGTCGAAAGTCCGAGAGAATGCGCGGCAAGCATCATATTGCCGAGAACAAGGCTGCCGTCGTAAACGTGTGTCGGAGCGTCCTTTTTTGCAAGCACGACCAAAATGACCGGTGCACCGTAAAATGGGTCCGTGCCGTCTCTGCCCATAACGGCGGCATTCATTTTCATCAAACGGTCACGCAGTTCGCGGTTTGTTACAGCAATGATTATCGGGCTTTGCCTGTTCATTCCGCTTGCGGCATAAAGTCCCGCGTCCGTAATCTCGGCAATCAGGGACTTCTCGACAGGATCGGACTTGAATTTTCTGACGCTGTGTCTGGTCTTTATATTCTTGATTACTTCATTCATAAAAGAACCTCCCGTAATTTTTTTTACAGTCCGAGTATATCACATTTTGCAGGAAAATACAATATATTTTCGGCATTCAGAGAAAAAGGGGCGAAAAAAATTGGGGTTTTCGGAGAGTTGTTTTATGTCAGATAAAAGAAGCCGAAAGTTTGGTTTTGAAATATGAAATTCACGGTAAACAATACGGCAAAAGAGTTTATGAATAATATCCCCCAAAAGCGGAGGCTGTTATGTTCAAAGGTCAAGACAAATCGGGTAGGACAAGCTGCGCGCGAATGCCCGCGCGAAATGACGCTGTCAGCATAACACTTTTGATAAGGAAGAAAGGTGAAAAGCATACTTATTTTTACCGTCTCGTTATTTCTGCGTGATATTAAAGCTGCACATAAAACGACGGTTTTATTTCCGAATATTGAAAAAAACCGATAAAACAATTTTTTCACAAATAAAAGTATTGACAAACCGAATATTGCGTGGTATAATAGTCAAGCACAACAGAAGAAACGCGGGCGTGTCGGAATTGGCAGACGAGCAAGACTAAGGATCTTGTGTGCCTAGCACGTATGGGTTCAAGTCCCATCGTCCGCACCATTAGAAAACATAAGTAATGATACAGAGAACGATTTGTGTCATTACTTTTTTTCTTGTCAATTTATGCCAATTCAAGCTAAATAATTGCTTTTAAGGGCGATTTTAGGGCCTATGTTGGCTTTTTTTCTTTTATTCGAGTGTTTGTTGGATGTTAAAAACATAAGCGAACAGTGGCGAAGTGTCGCACGATTTAACGATTACTAGGACAATTTAACGATTACCTCACGATTTAACGATTTGCCACGATTTAACGATTTATAATTTAAAAAGCCTATAGACAATATAATTTAATACATTGCTATAGGCTTATAATTTAATCTAAATATTTTTTTAATTTTTCATTGAAGTGTTGAACTAATTTTTCGCCTGATTCATTTGGTCGCCACATGAAATAATTATCTTGATAGTGGTCATACCAGAAAGTAATTTCTCTTACTCTTTTGGGATCTCGTGTTATATCACCTTCGAATACAACCCAGAATGGCAATATCTCTTCATCGTTAATTCCACCAATTGCTCTATAAGCTTTTAATAATCCAGGAGTAAATAATTTACAAGATCTCTCATGTGCATTACCCCTGCCAGCACTAGGATCTTTACCTTCTACCCATCCATCTTGTCTCTTAATTTCACCAAAAAGAATTTTATGCGTTTCTGTATTTTCTATTGCGAAATCTGGAGAAACACCCCATTGAGTAGTTGATAAATCAATTAAAGGATTAAAAATTTCTTTAATAACATCATCAGGTAAGACTACTTGAGCGTATAGATTTTTAAGGTGCTTTGGCTTCTCGTGTAAAACGTATTTAGTTCCTTCAAAAACAGCGTTAAAAACGTTATATAAGTTTTGTTCAGCACCACTAGCTTTTAATCCAGCCAATGCTTGCCAATTTAATCTTCCACTTAATTCAGATTTACCCATTTTTTACTCCTTTTCGATATCACTAAAAAGTTCAGATAAAGTGATACCTAATCCTGCAGATATTTTTTCTAGATTTACTAAAGATACATTCCTTTTTCCATTTTCAATAGAAGAGTAGTATGTTCTATCAAGGTCTATTTGTGCGGCAAAAGATTCCTGACTTAAGCCTGTCTTTTCTTTTCGTAATTTTTTTAATTTATTTCCAAAACGAATTTTGATATCATTCATAATTTATACCTCAAAAAATATGATTAATTATATCAAAAATGTTGCTTAAAAACAACGGACTATAAGCAACACTCCACTTGACTTTTAGTATTTTTTTTGATATAATAAATTGCGTTAGGAGGTTAATATGGAAAACAACGTAACTGCATATTCTATTTATAATAAAAAAGCCAAAAAAAATACAAAAGTTAATCCGCTTGATGAAGTTTTTCCACAATTACCAAGAAAAAAATATCAAGTGATTTATGCAGATCCACCATGGGACTATGGTGGAAAAATGCAATATGATAAATCCACAATTAAATCTGAAAATGAAGGTTTTAAAAGAGATATATTTATAAGTTCAGCATCATTTAAATATCCGACTTTGAAACTAAAAGAATTGCAGCAGCTAGATGTACCTAGTATTGCTGCTGATGACTGCATCTTATTTATGTGGACAACAGGACCTCAAATGGCTAATTCAATTCTTCTTGGTGAGTCTTGGGGGTTTGAATATAAAACAGTTGCATTTGTTTGGGATAAAATGGTCCACAATCCTGGAAGATATACTTTATCGCAAACAGAATTCGTTTTGGCATTCAAAAAAGGCAAATTTCCAACTCCGAGAGGAGCTAGAAATGTAAGACAGCTTTTGCAAATCCATAGAGGGCAGCATAGCGAAAAGCCTTATGCTGTAATTGATGGAATTACAAAAATGTTCCCAGCTCAAGATAAAATAGAATTATTTGCTCGAAATAATTTTGTTGGATGGGATAATTGGGGACTAGAAATTCCTGATAATAAAATAGAAATACCTACTCAAGGCGAAATAGATGAGAATAAATAATAGAGAATGTGCTCCTTGCTACTTAATTGGTAGTAGGGAGCACTTTTTATTATGCTTTTATATATTCCATTATATCTTTGAAGTCACAGTCAAGGGCCTTACAAATCTTACAAAGAACATCAGTAGTAAGATTTTGACCTTTCTTTAACTTTGACATCGTAGATGAACTAAGTTCAGCTGCATCGGCAAGTTGCTTTTTAGTCATATTTTTATCGATGAGCAATTTCCATAAATTATTATAACTAACCATTATTTGCTCTCCTTTGGTTTACCCCAGTACCAGCCAAACAACTCATTTCCGTTAGGGGAAAGAAGAAGTACTCTATTTTCTTCTATAATCTTTCTGGCCTCTTCATTGAGATTTGTTGTTTTATCAAAAGCATTCAACAATATGTCAGCCAATCTTAAAAGTGGTGGTTCAATCTACTGCTGCCATGCTGATACCGAAGGCATCAACTTCAGGACCGCATTTAAGAATGCTGGATTTAAATTAGCTGAGTGTCTTATCTGGGTTAAAAACTCTTTAGTGCTTGGTAGTCAGCATTCAAGAAGCTGAAGACAATCTTGATTACGTGGAATAGGAGGAACGAACATGGAAAAGAACATCAACGTTAAGAGCAACCTCACAAGAGGAATATAAAAATAAATATGAAGGACTGACGAAAAGATATGAAGTTGCCAATGGAAAATATCAAAAAATAGAACAAGAAAAGTCGCATAGGATTTCGCAGTCAAAAGCAATGCAGGTATTCATATGCATACGACACAGGCTCAGTACGATGTCCACACCTTACACTCCGGGAATCTATATCAGATTTTCACTTATGTGAAAAACAAAGACACCGAGTTCGGAGCTCAACCGCATACGGTTTCCGGTATGCTCCTGTATGCCGCAACTGACGAAGCCATTCAGCCGAACAACAGCTACAGAATGAGCGGAAACAAAATCAGCGTAAAAACGCTTGACCTGAATAGAGATTTCTCGGAAATTGCCGCGCAATTGAATGCAATTGTAGATGAGTATTTTTCGGATTGAACCTTTTAATTATTCCTACACCTTTTAATGGTGGGTGAACCTTTTAATAAAAGGTCAGTGCCGTGTGCATTTGGTATCAAAATAGGTCTTTACTTTCATATCGAGAGGTCATAAGTGATTTTACATATGACCTCTCGATTTTTCATTTTAAGGTTATATGCAGGGGCTGTAAAAAAAGCCCGGACCGTAAAAAAGGCTGAAAAATACAAAAAGAGCAATAATCTGAAAGATAAACAAAACGACTCGAAACAACGATTATTGTGTTTTTTCATAAAATAAGATTTTACTACGCCTTTTTTGCTACGGGCGAATCTCACCTCTCGGCGTACCTATGTACGCCAAGGCTGATGAGAGTTCGAATATCATCAGCCATGGATTCGATTCACCTATTCCGAACCTTTTTACAGCCCCTTTTTTGTTCTTTTGAAATTATCCGATTCCGTTCGCGAGTCCGGCGGCTTTGACGGTGTTTTTAAGAAGCATGGTCACGGTCATGGGACCTACGCCGCCGGGGACGGGCGTTATATATGCCGCGACGGGTTCGGCGGACGCAAAATCAACATCGCCGCAGAGTTTGCCCTCGGCGTTGCGGTTCATACCCACGTCAATGACAACTGCACCCGGTTTTATCATATCGCCGTTCACAAATCCCGCTTTGCCCACAGCGACAACGAGAATATCGGCGCCTCGCGTAAACGACGCGATGTCTTTTGTCTTTGAGTGGCAGACGGTGACTGTGCCGTTTTCTTTGAGCAGCAGCATTGCCTGCGGTTTGCCGACGATGTTGCTGCGTCCGATAACGACGCAGTTTTTGCCCGCAATTTCCGTGCCTGTGGATTTGATAAGTTCGATAACGCCTGCGGGTGTGCAGGGCACAAAATCAAAGTCCCCTATCATGATTTTTCCGACGTTATAGGGGTGGAACGCGTCCACGTCTTTGGCTGGGCTTATGGTTTCGGATATTTTCCGATAGTCGAGATGCGACGGTATCGGGGCTTGAAGCAGAACGCCGCTGATGTTTTTGTCGGCGTTCAGTTTTGCGATAAGGTCAAGAAGCTTTTTTTCGTCGGTATCTGCGGGAAGCAGATATTCTTCCGAATAAATGCCGACCTGCGCGCAAGCCTTTTTCTTGTTGTTGACATAAACTTTCGATGCGGGGTCGTCGCCGACGAGTATTACCGCAAGTCCCGGCGTTACGCCTTTTTCTTTGAGCGCGGCAACTTCCAGCGCGATATTTTCTTTTATGCTTTGCGCAAGCGCTTTTCCGTCAATTATTTTCGCCATGGTCTTCGGTATTTCCTTCCGTTTTTACTTCCCTGTTTTGTTCTTCGGTCTCGGGTTCTTCCACCGTTTCTATCTCGGTGATTTCTTCTATTACCGTATCTTCATCGGAAACGGGTTCTTCGCCTGTTACTGTCACAAGTTCCGCCGTTTTTTCGGTTTTCTTTGCGGAGCCTATCTTTTCAAACACGCCTTTGCGGGCAAGAATGAAAAGGACAACGCCGACGATGAAAAGAGCGGCGGCGAGAACCTGAGAAACACGGATACTCGTAGAACCGATATAGAGGCTGTCCGTGCGAAGTCCCTCCACTATCGCACGCTCCGCACCGTACCATGCAAGATAACCGAAAAAGACTTCGCCGTAATGCTTCTGCCACTTGCGGGCGAAGATATAAAGCAGAACAAAGCCCAATATGCACCAAAGGCTTTCATAAAAGAACGTCGGATGAACGGGTGCGGCGCCGTTGATGGACATACCCCATGGCAGGTCGGTTTCCGTGCCGTGGGCTTCGCAGTTGACAAAGTTGCCCCAGCGACCTATACCCTGTCCTATCAGCAGCCCCATGGAGCAGACGTCGAACATATTGAGGAAATTTATCTTTTTGACTTTGCAGAGTATTGCGGCGACGATAACGGCGGCGATAACTCCGCCGTAAATGGCAAGACCTCCGTCACGGACGTTTACCATTTTGGAAAAGCTGAGCGAGCCGTCGGCGTTCCGAAATTCGTCGAGCGCAAAAATTATATAATACAGTCTTGCGCCGATAAGCGCGCACGGAATGCCCCAAAGTGCGGCGTCAAGCAGGTTGTCGGTTTTCAGACCGACACGGCGGCTGTAACGGCACGCAAAGATAACGGCAAGCAGCATACCCGCGGTTATCAGCACGGCGTACCAGTAAATATCAATGTTTCCTATCGAAAACGCGACGCGGTCAAGGTTGAAAGGTCCTATCCCGAGTTTTTCGAAAGCGACTTGGTTTTTCATAAATGCCTCCCTGAAAGATATATCAGTATAATACCATTCGGAAGCGCGGATGTCAAGTTCCGAGCGGAAAAATTGCGTTTATTTCTTCATATATATTTCGACGGAATGGTGTTTGCCGTCAAGAACGGCGAAATCCGCAAGCACCCCGTCAACGAAAAGTTCGGAACGCGGCGAAAAATCGGCGGTAACGGAAAACGAGGTATTTTCAACGAGCAATTCAAACGCAAAGCCGAGACGGAAGATATCGGGCGGCGGAGAAAAGAAAACGCGGTCGCCGCGGCGTGTTATTCCGAGCACGTTTTCGTAGACACAGCGCAGATACCAGCCCGAGGAGCCTGTATACCACGTCCAACCGCCCATGCCGTAATGTGCGCGGTTTGTGTAAACATCGGCGGCAAGCACATACGGTTCTTTGCGATACCGCTCAACGTTTTCAACACTCATCGTGTGAGCGACGGGGTTCAGCAGACGCAGAATGTCATACGCTTCGCGGTTTCTGCCCACGGAGAACAAAGCACGGCAGAACCACACGGCGGCGTGGGTATACTGCCCGCCGTTTTCGCGGACGCCGGGAATATATGCGCCGATATAACCGGGATTGTTTTCGCCGCCCGTAAACGGAGGGTCGAAAAGGCGGACAATGCCGTTTTCCTTGTCAACAAGCCGTTCAAGTGCGGAGTTCAGCGCGGTTTCGACGCGGGAGCGGTCAAGACTGCCGCAGAGCGCCGCAAAAGACTGAACGAGAATATCTATCGAACAGCCGTCTTTGCCGACGGGCGTTCCGTCGTCGTAAAATCCTCGGATATAATGAGTTCCGTTCCAAGCGTGGGTCTCAACCGCTCTGGCAAGAGAAACTGCGTTTTGCAGACAAAACGAAACGGTTTTGTCATCGCCCGTTTTCTCTGCGACGGCGGAAAAATCACGGAGAACAAGTGCGGCGAAAAGAGTTGTCCACACGCTCTCCCCTTTTCCCTCGCGACCGACGGCGTTCATTCCGTCGTTCCAATCGCCCGTTCCGAACAGGATAAGCCCGTGTTCGCCGATTTTCAATGCGGCGTGCAGACAGGCAAGGCAATGTTCGTAAACGGTCGCACAGACATCAGACCGTGCGTAAGTCGAAAAGCGTTCGTATTCGCCGTCCGCAAGAGGCTGACCGTGAACGAACGGTATATTTTCGGAAAGAAATGCGGTGTCTTCCGTCAGCCGCACATACAGGCAAACGGCGTGCGCAAGCCATAAAAGGTCGTCGCCGCAGCGTGTCCGAACGCCGAGTTTTTCGCCGTTTTTGCCGTCGTGCCACCAATGCAGCACGTCGCCGCCTTCAAACTGCGCCGCGCAGGCTTTATTTATCATTTCACGGAGTGCGGACGGTTCAAACATGGCAAGACTTTCGGCGTCCTGCAACTGGTCGCGGAATCCGAAAGCGCCGCCGCATTGATAAAGCGAGGTGCGGGCAAGCATACGGCAGATACGAACCTGATATTCGAGGAAAGTCGATACAAAATACGAAAGACGTTTGTCGTCAAGCGTCAGGCGAAGATGTCCGAAATTGTCAAAACGGTCGCGGACAAGCGAAAACTCACGTTCGCAGTCTTCAAAAGTCGAAAGAGAAGAAGCAAGCCGTTTCGCTTCATCTTTTCCGTCCGCTCCGCCGAGCAGAAAATACGCCTTGCCGCAGGATTTTTCGGGTACTGCAAGAGTTACCCCGCCGTCGCAGACCGAGCCGCCGACGGTCCACAGCACGGCGCGTTTATCCGTGCGCAGAACGTTTTCGTATTCGATATGGTCGGCATAAAGGTGTCTGCGAACGCCCAAACGGTCGTCGCTGCCGAGAATTATTCGAGGAAAGAACGCGACGGCGGCGGGGCGGGACATAGGATTTTTTATGCTTATGCGAATGATTTTTACACGTTTTTCAACAGGCACGAAAACGGTGACTTCGCTTTCGATTTCCGCGGCAAGCGAACGATAAACGCTTCTTCCGCGCAGGTGAAGAACGCTTGCGCCGAAGCAGAGGTCATACGTTTTTTCGTTCACGGCAAGCAGCAGTTGTTCGCCGCCGACGGCAAACACGGTGTCGTTCAGCCACGGTGTCAACTTTTCGAGTTGGGAGTTTCCGTCCGCCGTATAGCCGAGAGACCTGTCGGTCAGAACAGTCGAAAAAAGTCCGTTGCTCAGCACATTTGCCCACGGCGCGATATTCGCTTTTTTGATATCGTCCGAGCCGAAACCGCCTTTTACAAAACCGCCGACACCCGTCTTGAAAAGATATTCGACGGGCAAAGATTCAACAGCGAAACGTCGTGGGCGCATATACGGCGCAACATCGAGAATGCGGCGACCGTTTTTCAGGTCTGCGACAAGATAAGAAGTCGCCGCAAGCGTAGAATAAAACGGATAATTTGCGTCACAAACGATAAATACCCCGCCCCGACACCCGTCAAGATAAGAATATGAATTTGAGATAAAGTCCTTTAACCGACGGCTGACCGCAGGCGAATAAACGGACGGCTCAAAACAGTAAACAACAAGTTCGCACATCGCGCCGAGACTGCGCAGAAATGCAAAAACGGAAATATACATCTCTCCGTCGGTAACGGTGGTGTCATCGACGCAGACAAAGAACCTGCGAAGATCGTCGCTTATGCCGTAACGGAACAGCGCGTCGGCTTTCAGGCACGCGGCAAGAGGTCTCGGCTTTGCGTCGCAGACAAATGCGGCACAGAGATCGTCAAACACGCGAAGCCCCGCCTTGTCAATTCCCCGAGCGCGAAGCACGGCGGTACGGTAGACCTCGGCGGCTTTTCTCACGTCGCAGTATCTTTTCTTTTCGATACATCTCAAAGCGGATACGGCTTCCCTGTCGTTTTCGCCGACGGCAAGCGGAACAAAGACGCTTGCGGTACCGCCCGCACGAACAGTAAAAGTGTATTTCAGCGCAACGCACGGGCTTACGGCGCCGTCCGTGACGGAATTGAAATCCGTGTTAAAAATATTCTCGAAAGGATTTTCGGTCTGCGAGGAAAGCGTCTCGAAGCGGCAGAGCGAAAAGCCGTCGCTTTTGTCAAGTCCGACGGCAAGTCGAAGCGACTTTTCGCTCGGCGTGCGTTTTCTGCGGCGGCAGACAAGAACTCCGTCCGTCACATCAAACTCGATAAACAGAGCCGAATACAGCGGGTGACTTTTTTCTTCCTCAAAGCCGCACAAAGTCGGTTCAAAGAAGAATATCAACTCCTCTTTCCGCTCAAATCTGTCGTTATTGCGGACGGCAATCTCCACCGCGGCGCCGCTCATCTCACAGTCGCAGCAGACGGAAAAGCGTCCCTCAAAACCGCCGTCACGGCAGGTGTAACAGATTTCGCCGCCGTCCGAGTGCATATACTTCGAAGTCTTTTCTCCTGCAATCGGGAAGCGTGAAAAGGAGGTCGTTTTCGTTCCGTTTTTACGCAGAACGACAAGCCCTGCGGGACGGTTGAGCGACGGGCGGCGGGTTATATCGACACCTCGTGCGCTCAAAAAACTTTCGCCCGAATCCACACCGAAAAAGACCGTATCTTTGCCGAAAACGGCACGCACTTCGCCTTTCGGGGCAGGCGGAACGAAAAGCGATTCTTCCGTTTTTGTCGGGCGGGTCGTATCGGGAGCGGAGACAAACGCATTTTCATATCTGCGGGCGAAAAACGGCGGCGCGTTTTTGAGCATATCGGAAAAAGCGGAAATACGGGTATCGAAAAATGTTTTTTGAATGATATTATCGCAAAGGTATCCGACAATCGAAAGAAAAGACATTCCGATATGGTGCGACATATAACTTTTGACGGTTTTGGGTTCGCCGTCCGTAAAATCGACAGCCTCGTAAAATCCGTAATCGCCGTATACGCCGAGTTTTTTTAGTTTTTCCAGATTTTTCAGCGCAGCGGGAGCGTCAAACGGCAGAGCGAGGAGCGTCGAATAGGGGGACACGACTTTGCGCGAATAAGCGGCGGGGTCAACGGCGCAAGACTTAATACCGAACGCCTGATATTGGTAATTAAGCAATTTGTCGAAAGCGTAATATTGACTTTCGGAAACGCCCCACACGCCGCCGAACTTTGTTTTTTTCTGCAATTCAACGCAACGGGCAAGCGCCGCATCGTCGAATGTAAGCGGATAAGTCGGCAAAAAAATCGTCGGCAAAAGATATTCGAACATCGTACCCGACCATGAGCGGGCATACAATACCCCGTCGGACGAAAACGCGGCGCGGTCAAGCGCTCTCCAAGCGGAATACGGGACTTGACCGGTTGCGACGGCGTAAAAGACCGTCAGACGAATCTCACTTTCATAAAAATCGTAATGCGACGGCGAAAAAGAGCCGTTTTCGGCATTGAAACCGATATAAAAAAGCCCCGTGTCGCGGTCGAAAAGAAACGCAAGGTCAATGGACGAAAGAAGGCTCTCTATTCGGTAAACGAGCATATCCGATGCGGGAGAAAGGCGGCGAAGTCCTGCCGCAAGAGTATAAAGGCAAACCGCAAGATTGCCGTTATCGACGGTTGAAACAAAGCGCGGAGAAAGCGGTTTGAGCGTTCGTGTGTCGTACCAATTCAAAATCTGTCCGTCGTATTTTTCGAGTTTTTCGAGCGTTGAAACGGTCTCGGAAACACGCATAAGAAGTTCGTCGGCGGCGATAAATCCGAGTTTTTCCGCGCCGAGACAGGACAGCAGATACATTCCGATATTTGTAGGAGAGGTTCGTTCCGCAACGGCGGAAAGCGGCTCGACGCGCAAATTGTCGGGCGGCAGAAAATTTGTTTCGGCTGTTACCGTATCGCGAAAGAAAGTCCACATCTTTTCCGCTTCCGCACGCAGTTCCTCGGTATTTTCAACGGGTGGAATTTTCCGTTCCGCAGAAGCGACAAGGGCAAGCGGAATACCGAGCAGCCACAAAACGCCGAGCGGCAGAGACGCAAGAGAAAAGAACAAAAACACGCCGACATACTGCGCCCGCATTTCAAGAAAATACTTACCCTTTCCTATGTCGAGCGCGTCCACGGCGGACGAGGTTTTCCATTCGAGCAGTTTTTTGCGTGTCACAAGTCGCGTCAGCGCACGCACGGCGGCGTCGGCTTTTGTCAGCGCTTCAAACGGAAGCCACGCAAGCGAAAAAAGGCATTGCAAAAAATTTGATGTCGCGGCACAGAGTTTGCCCGAAGCATAGCGGACGGGAGACCCGTGTTTTGACGGCAGATATGCCAAAATAACCGAAAGCGTCGGAAAAAAGATATAAAACAGTCCGAGCAAAAGTGCGGGAACACCTAAAAACAGAGATGAAAAAAGCACCGCAAAAAGAAAAACGGGCGACAGCGCGCGCAATACATTTCCGAATACCTTGAATCGCGACACGGCGGAAAGAGGGTTCTTTTCAACGCCGTATTTTAAGCGGATATTCCTAAACAGAAATACGATGTTCTGTATGTCCCCTCTCGTCCAGCGGTGGGCGCGGCGCATATACGACAAAAGATTTGACGGAGAGGAATCCGTAAAGACGGCGTCGGAAACGTATGCCGTTCTCAGAAACTCACCCTCGATTATATCGTGGCTGAGCAATGTACCGTCCGCAAAACGGGAACAAAATGTGCGTCGGAACGCATCGACGTTTATCGCGCCCTTGCCGGCAAAACTGCCCGCGCCGAAAAGCGTCTGATACGTTTCGTACGAAGCGTTTTCGTAGTATTCCGTTCCCGCCGCACCGGAACTGACTTCCGAAAAAAGAGTTTTTCCCGCGGAAACGGGGTCTGTTCTCATGCTCGGCACGGCACAGCCGTAACCTTTAACGACCTTTCCGTTTTCGTAAACGGGGCGCGAACAAGGATGTTCAAGCACGCCGATAAGACGCCCGATACTGCCCGCACACGGGTGCGTATCGCCGTCCAGACAAACGATATATTCCGCGCCGTAAATATCGCCGCAGACAAGCGAAAACGCTTTCGCGTCGCCCGTCGCGGTCGCTTCGACAAGATCGCAGATCGCACCTCTTTTTCGCTCTTTTCCGCAGAATTTTCCGTCTGCGGTCTCTGTTCTTCCGCGCACGCAAACAAAGAACTTTTCGCCGTATTCTTCGCAGAGTTCGTGAACGGAAGTGGACAGCATGGAAAAAACGCCCGAATCGGCGGCATTTTCTGCTGAATCGCTTTCAGGCAAATCGACAAGAAACCCGAACATCAAGCCTTTTTCACGGTTTGCAAGGCTGAATCGGGCAAGAGACGAGCATATTTTTTCTTTTGTCAGTCCCTCGGCAAGGGTGACGACGGTCACAAGCGTTTTCGGAACGCCGTCCGCGGTTTTCATTCCTGGAACAAGTGACGAAACGCCAAGGCGCGAAAAAAGTTTGTCGGCGCACAGGCAGGCGATACCGAACGAGGGAAGCAAGGACGCAAAAAGCAGAAAGACGCTGTTTGTCAGAAGTCCCGCAAAAAGAGAAAGCAGCACGGTAAGCGCGGCAACGGTAAAAATGTAGCGGGAGCCGAACCGACGTTCCGAAAGAAAAAACCCGATATGCCTTTTTTCGGGGTCGGGAGACGTGAGCGCACGGTCGGTAAGACGTTGAAGCAAGTCATACTCGGAAACGCCGCGCCGACGCGCTTCGACACAAAGGCGGCGACGGTACAGGTTGCGGCTCTCACGGGTCATTTGAGAATATACGGGATCGCGCATAAATACCTGTTCGCAGGGACTTATGCGGGCATAAACGTCGTCAACACGAACGGTTGAAAGAAAACGCACCGAATTTATAAGGGACGCGACGGAGCGGACGCTTTGCCCTTTTTCGGAAAATACAAATATTTTTTTCAGCAGAACAAGTTTGAGCGCGTCGATAAAAACGGAAACTTCGCCGCCCGTCACGCCCGAGACCGTACCCGCGGCTGAAAACAGTTCGTCAAGTTTTTCTTTGGTATCAACTGCTCCGCAAAGAAAGACGTAATCTTCGAGAAAAACGTATATCCTCGGATATTTTCCCGACGCGGGAAATTTTTCTTTTTTCGGGAGCGCCGAGCAAACGGCATACGCTTCATTTTTCAGAATATACGCATTGTCCCGAAGTGCGGGAGAGACCTTTCGCGGCTCAAATGCGGACGCGAGCGCCTTTTTCATTTCTCCGACCGCCGCAGAAAATCCGATTTCATTTTCTTTTTTCATACCGTAACTCCCAAAACAGAATTTACGATATTTTCTCCCGAAAAAGCAAAAATACCCGTTTTCGGAATAATTTTTCGCAAAGAAAACGCACAGCCGAAATCAAAAGAAATCGGATGTGCGCATTGATTTTTTTGTTTTTTAATTTCTCGAAACGTCGTATGTGTTTCCGTCCTCACAGCAGTAGACCTGCATATCATACGGACTTGAATTTATGGTAAATTTGAACACGTCAGCAATTCGATTTCCGTCTTCATCCTCAAAAAAGAGCGTCATATCTTTGATGTCGTAGTAGACGGCGTTTTTCGGGACCTTTATCCGAGACAAATTGGTGATGCAGCGTGTTTCTCCGTTGTCATTTTTGATAAACTGTAAATAGGCAAAACTGTATGAATCAAACCACGTTCCTTCAAGGAAATATACTATACAGTCGTCGGAAAGCATCATTTTAGGAATAAATTCATACCGGTCCCAGATCATATATATATAAGCGCGATCGCTTCTGATGAAATCCTTGAAATTTTCTGTGTCACGCAGGTCTTCGAAAAACCTTTTCAGATCGTCCAATGAGCCGTCAACATCGGAAACGGATGATAAAAAGTCGCAAATGACGGGCGACATTGCTTTGACGGATCGGCTCGTTTCATCCGCAAGAAGATCAAGGACGGCACGAAGGCAAAGTCTTTCCTCCGCTCGATTCAATTTGACGCTTGCAAAGAAATCGTTGACGTTTCCGTTTTCAACCGAACGCGTTATCCACTTTTTGAGAATTTCGTTCTTTTTTTCCGCAACGTCACGGTAATCGGGAATTTCGGCGTATGCGAGATATGCCTGTTTCATACTGAAATCCGAAACTTTGTCGGCATATTCGTATATGGATTCGCAGCGCAGCGATTCGCTGTCCGAATAAGAACCGAGTTCCCTGAATATTTTTTCGGCTTTTTGGTATTCTCCGAGTTCTTTCAATTCTTTTGCTTTGCGGTAAAGCGCCTCGTTTGATTTTTCTTCACTCTGCAAAAAGCCGTCAAGTTCGCGAAAATCTGTATACGCGGCATCGTATTTGCCCTCTTCCAGCATGGAGGAAGCCTTCTTATACTTGGAAAAAGGTATCGCAAAAAGAACCGTAAACAAAATTCCCGCAGCAATGACAGCGACTGCGGAGCATGAGACCGCAACGGCAATCATCCGCTTCTTCTTTTTGCTTTTCGTTGTTTCGTTTTCCGAAATATCCGTCGGAACTTCGGCTGTCTCTGGTACTTCCGTATTTTGTTCGGGGGCTTCTCCGTTTTCGGGTTCAAAGACCTCTTTTATCTGCCCGACGCAGCCCTCGGTCGAACACCCTTGCTTTTTCTGCCAACATGAGAGATGTTGCGGAGCGTTGCATTCACCGCACACGGCAACGGCATCGTTTTCCGTTATCGGCTGATTGCAGGCGGGACAGATCTTTCCCTCGTAAGGATTCATTTGTTACACAACCTTTCTTTCTGAAACGGACGGCTTTTCACATATTAAACCTTAAACCCTTTCCGTAAATTTAAAGCCTGTCCGATGTCATTATACATTCTATCTCGGTTTTTGTCAATACTTTTGTCACAGGTTGTCCTTTCCTCTTTCCGCTTGATTTTTCGTGCGTGATATGTTATACTGAAACAATAACAAAGCAAACGGAGTGAGAACTGTGAAACGTAAACTTGTCGTCGGAATACTTGCGCACGTCGATGCCGGAAAAACGACGCTTTCGGAAGCGTTTTTGTATGCGGCGGGAAAGTTGCGCAAACGCGGGCGCGTTGACCACGGTGACGCATTTTTGGACACGGACGAGGTTGAGCGCGAACGGGGGATAACGATATATTCGAAAGAAGCGCGGTTTGAGATAGGCGACACGGAAATAATTCTTGCGGACACGCCGGGACACGTCGATTTTTCGGCGGAGACGGAGCGTGTTTTGCAGGTGCTGGACTGCGCGGTGCTGCTTGTAAGCGCAACGGACGGCGTTCAGGCGCATACGCGAACGCTGGCAAAACTGCTTGACAAATACAGCGTTCCCACTTTTATTTTTGTCAACAAAACCGACCTGCCTTTTGCGGGCGAAGCGGCGGTGGCTGAGGACATACGCAAAAATCTCGGAGATGCGACAGCTCCGTTTTTCACGGGCGAAAGCGACGAAACAAGAGCGGAAAGGCTTGCGCTTTTTTCGGAAAAATTGCTTGAAAAGTTCACCTCGGACGGAACAACGGACACCGGAGAACTGACGCGGCTTACGGCGCAGAGAAAACTGATACCCGTTTTTTTCGGCTCGGCGAGAACGACGGACGGCGTTGAAGAATTTCTGAACGCGCTTGTGACACTTGCCCCGCGTCCCGAATACCCGACGGATGTCTTCGGCGCAAGGGTGTTCAAAATTGCGCATGACGGCAATGTCAGACTTACATATATGAAGATAACAGGCGGCACGCTGAACGTTCGCGATGCGGTAAAATACGACGGCAGAGAAGAAAAAGCGGCTCAGATACGGCTTTATTCGGGGAACAATTTCACACAAACAGACAAAGCCTATGCGGGCGATATATGCGCCGTTATCGGACTTACGGCGACGTATGCGGGACAAGGACTCGGAGCGGAAGAGGACGGAGAAACGCCCCTGCTCGAACCCGTTCTGACGTACAAAGTGATTTTGCCGAACGATTGCCCGCCGAGGTTGTTTTACCCGAAATTGCTCGAACTTTCCGAGGAAGACCCGTCTTTGCGTCCCGTTTGGTCGGAAGAATTGCAGGAATTGCAGGTTCGGCTGATGGGCGAAGTGCAGACGGAGATACTGACAAGAAAGATAAAGGACAGATTCGGCGTTGATGTCGCTTTCGGCGAGGGACGCATACTTTACAAGGAAACCATCGCCGCCCCCGTCGAGGGTGTGGGGCATTTTGAGCCGCTGAAACATTATGCGGAAGTTCATTTGCTGTTGGAGCCGTTGCCGAGAGGTACAGGCTTGGTAACAGACACGGTTTGCCCGACGGACGAACTGGCTTCAAACTGGCAAAATCTTGTTGACACGGTGCTGAACGAAACACAGCTGCGAGGAGTGCTTGTCGGCGCACCGCTGACGGACATAAAAATTACGCTTCTGACAGGCAGATCGCACCCGAAGCACACGGAGGGCGGGGATTTCAGAGAAGCGACGCTGCGTGCGCTTCGGCAGGGACTTATGAGCACGCGCTCCGTTCTGCTTGAACCTTTTTACGCATACAGGCTTTCCGTGCCGTCCTCGTCTGCGGGCAGAGCGATACACGACCTGCAAATGCGTCACGCGGAGTTTGTGCAGGAAACGGACGACAATGGTTTTGCGGTCTTTACGGGGCGTGCGCCGGTTGCAAAACTTTCCGGATATGCAAAAGAAGTTGCGGCATACAGCGGCGGAAACGGCTCGTTTTCGTGCGTATATGACGGAGACGGAGAGTGCGAAAACGCCGAAGAAGTCATAGCGGAAAGCGGATACAAGCCCGAAGCGGATATGCAGCTGCCGCCGCATTCGGTCTTTTGCGCACACGGAGCGGGATTTGTGGTGCCGTGGAACAAAGTGCGCGAATACATGGATTTGCCCGCGGCATACAGACCGACAGTTCCCCTGCCGTCGCCGAGAAGCGTTGCCCGTGCACACAGGCTTTCGGACGCGCAGCTTGAAGAGATAATGAACAGGACTTACGGGCCCATCAAACGCCGTTCCTATGCGGAAAAGCGCATTTTTACCGCCGAACGAAAGTTTGAGCCGAGGCCCGAAACAACAAAACTCATAGTTAACGGCTACAATGTTATTTTTGCATGGGATTTTCTTGCGGAACTTGCGCAAAGAGACCTTGACCATGCGCGCGACAAGTTGATTGATATTCTGAAAAACTACGCAGCTTACACAAAAACGGAAGTGACGGCGGTCTTTGACGGCTATCGTGTTCCGTCGAATGCGGGCAGCGAAGCGACCGATGACGGGGTGACCGTGATATACACGCCGCAGGGGCAGACAGCCGACGCCTGCATGGAAAAACTTATGCACGGGCTCGGTCCCGACCACACGCTGCGCGTTGTTACGTCCGACAAACTTGTGCAGTTCGCGGCGATACATTCGGGCGTTTTCAGACTTTCCGCTCGCGAATTTTTGGAAGAGATAAAACGCATAGACGCCGAAATTACCGCGTTTATAAAGAAACTTGAAAAAGAAAACCGATAATGTTTTTCGTTTTTTCTGTCCCCTATATTTTTGTGGAGCTGTGCAATATCTGTCTTGCAAACGGATTTCAAACTTTTGAAATTGACTTTTCGGAACAAACGTGGTACAATTTATAATATATTTTAATTGAATATTTTTCTTGACGAAACGATACAAGAGCGCTTCCGCGTTCCGATACGACACGTTCGGAGGCGTGTATCGCAGTCACAAAGAATAAGACGCACGCCTACGGGCGTGCTTTTTTTTCGTTGAGACGATTGAATGAGAGGAATATCAAAATGGAAAAAACGGTTCAAAACACGTTTCTCGAAACGGAAAAAACGGGCAAATTGATGCGAAAGTTTGCGCTCCCCTGCATAGTTTCGCTGCTTGTCGGCGCGCTTTACAACATAGTTGACCAAATATTCATCGCAAATGCTGATTATCTCGGCTCTTTCGGAAATGAGGCAAACTCCATGGTGTTCCCGATGACGGTAATTGCCTTGGCAATAGCAACGATGATAGGAGACGGCTGCTGTGCGTTCACAAGCATAAATCTCGGAGCAAAAAGACCCGAGAAAGCGGAAAAAGGCGTCGGAAACGCCATATTTCTGCTTGTTTCGTCGGGAATTGTACTTGCGGCGATATACCTTATTTTCGCGGATCCGATACTGAAAGCGTTCGGCGCGACGGTCAACGAAGAAACGTTTGAAATGTCGCGGGAATACTTCTTTTGGATCGCGCTCGGCGTCCCATTTTATATGTTCGGGCAGGGGTTGAATCCGATAATCCGTTCGGACGGAAGCCCGACGTTTGCGATGATCTCTTTGCTTGCGGGTGCGGTCTGCAACTGTATTCTCGACCCGATATTCATTTATACTTTCAAATGGGGCATGGCGGTCGGCGACGTGCTGACATTTATCGCAGTTGCAGTTGCGCTTGTTCATACCGCAAAGGAATTGAAAAGAACCGATTTGACTGCAAAAAATTAAGACAAAACGATACTACACTTATGTTCTATCTTAATTTTTGATGTGCCGAGTTAAAACAAAACTGAAATAAGACACGTTTTTTCAAACCGTTATTCCAATTTAGCAGCTGAAACTGAAATAACATATGCCTTTATTTTGATTTTGCAATCAGAACGCATACCGCCCGCCGAAATCTGCGGGCGGTATGCTTGACAAAACGAAAATGTTGTGGTAAAATAGATATAGACTACACAGATAGTCCGCAATATGGAAAAGCGGACGGGAGCGAAAGATGAAAAACAAGATTTTTGACAGCGAAATAAAGGTTATGGAGATAGTTTGGGAAAACGAACCCATAACGGCAAAGCAAGTCAGCGTTATTGCGGCGCAGACCATCGGCTGGAACAAGAACACGACGTACACGGTCATAAAAAAACTTGAAGCGAAAGGCTTTATCAAACGTGACGAGCCGAATTTTGTCTGCACGTCGCTTGTGTCGAGAGACGAAGTAAGACGGGAAGAGACGCACTCTCTTATAGACAAACTTTTCGGCGGTTCGAAAAAAGCGCTGTTTTCATCTCTCCTGGAAGACGAGAAACTTTCGGAAGACGAACTTACGGAACTTCGGAAAATGATAGACGGGAGGTAGGCGGCGCATAGGTTGTTAGTCAGCCTGCCCGACCTGAAAAAATGAACATTTTCTTTTGGATATTCAATATGAGCGTTTGCGGAAGCGTTGCGGGACTTCTTGTTCTTCTTCTGCGCCGATTCCGCAAGATTCCCCGCCGCGCGATAAAGGCGTTCTGGGCGCTGCCGTTTCTGCGTTTTTGTCTGCCGTTCGGGCTTTATTCGGGATTCGGTCTCGGGAAATTGCTTGAAGCGCTGTCCTCAAAAAGTTTTGTATACTCTGCGGCAGTCGGAACGGGTCATATCAGTTTTTCGGCGATGAACAGCACTCATACAGCGCAAACCGTTATTCCCGTCGTTTATAAAAAAGACGTTTTCGCAGATATTTTCAGGATAACGTCGATCGTGTGGGCGGTCGTCGCCGCCGCGATAGCGATAACGCTTTTTACGCTGTATTTCACAACGGTTATCGAACTGAAAGACGCAAAGCGTGTAAAAGGCAATGTTTTTGTCAGCGAAAAGGTCACGACAGCCGCCGTTTACGGCATATTCCGCCCGAGAATAATCCTGCCCGCGAATTATGCGGCGCGGGACATTGACGCCGTGCTTGAACATGAACGGACGCACATAAAAAGCGGAGACAACCTTTGGCGCGTGCTCGCATTTCTTTGTGCCGCCGTGCATTGGTTCAATCCCCTTGCGTGGCTGTTTCTGAAAAAATTTACCGAAGATATCGAATTTGCCTGCGACGAAAAAGTTCTGCGAGGGAAATCTGTCGAAGAACAAAAACGATACGCCTCGGCGCTTTTGAACTGTGCGGAAAGCCGCTCGCTTTTCGCTTCCGCTTTCGGAGGTGCAAAAGTCCGCGTTAGGATAGAGCGCATACTTTCCTACAAGAAGATGTCCGTCCTCGCTTCGCTCGGGCTATGCGCCCTTGCAGCCGCGCTGACAGTGCTGCTGTTGACAAACTGAAAAATCTGAAACATATTAAAATTCTGCTATACCCATTGACATGAAAACACTCCTCACAAATTTTGTGAGGAGTGTTTTTTGTATTTCAATCATTTTGCGGTACGAAAACTTTTTGACATCGCATATATCACCGCGTCGTGGCAAGGCGTATGACATTGTAAGCGCCGTCATATATACCTGCGGCTTTGTTTTTCAGTATTGCGTCGTTGAACGAAAGCAGCACCTCGCTGTCCGTCTGCATGAGTTTTATCATATCGGCGGTCTCACGCGGGGTTTCACATTCGTATGTGCCGTCACCAACTTCCGCAGAGCGGAGCGCACCGTAGGCTTCATGTCCGCCGACACGGTGGATAAACAGTTTGGGCACGGGATAAAACGACAGCTCGCTCGGCTTTGTTACAAGCACGTCGCAAGCGCGAATGAGCAGATTTGTTATATATACCGCGGCGAAAATATCTTCGTGGCAAAACGCGTAAATGCCGTTTACGTCGCCATTGAGAGCCTGTGCGGCGAATGCGGACGCGGCGCGGTAATCGTTTTCGAACAGCGTAGCCGAAGCAAGGGCGGGAATTTCGTTCAAAAGCCCCTCCCAAACGTTTTTATGGTCGCCCACATTGAGGAAAAGCGTGGCTTTGCCCGCCTTGATCTCGGGCAGAAGCGTTTCGATAACACGGCGGAATATCTCTTTTTGAGCGCCCGCGCCGCCGACGGTCAGCAGATACCTTTTTGCTTTTCCGCTCTTTATTCTGTCAACGCGAAGCGCCGTGTCATTTTCCAAATTCGAAACAAATTCGTGATCGACATAATGCCCCGTGTATGCAAGTTCACCGTCCGGTATCGGGCGAAGAGAACGTTTTTTATACATGCCGCGCAACGCTTTATAACCGAGAAACGAAGACGGCGTTTGCACGGTGTGCAGACTGCCCTCGGCAAGGTGCAGAGCCATAGGCCAGTTATCGGGGACGGCGTTGACGACACTCTCAAATCCTGCGCAGACCGCCGCTTGCGCGGGCCATGCATGCGTGGCGACGAAAGGAACGTTTTTGGGCAGATCCCGAAGCAGATTTGCCGTGAGTTCGGACGCCGCTTGGTCGCAGGCGTTATACGAAAGTTTGCGGAAGCCCTCGCTGTTGAGCGGTTCCCAATAAAGTTTGTTGAACAGACGGCTTTTATCCGAAAGGCGCGAACCCATTGAATACAGGTCGTTCTGATAGGATATCAGTTTTGTGCAGGTCGAATCGGGGAACGAGTTCAGGTCAAGCCATACGGGCTCAAAACCGAGCGCGTGAGCGCAGGAAGCCATCGCCATGGAAATGCGATAATGCCCGAAACCCATACGGATATTACCTATTATAACGGAGCGGTCGGAAAACCGAGCGCCGTCACCCTTTACAAGAACTTTTGTTCCGAGCGGGGCAAGGACTTCGTTTTCAACTGCGGAAAACGTATATTTCACATTGCCGTCATCACCGAATTTACGGATAAATCTCGCTTTTGTTTTTTCCGCTTTCGCAATAACCTTTTTCGGCATTTCGTTTCCGAACACGCTTGTGTATTTCGACATAATGTTATTTCCTTTCAAATATTTTTTTCGTTGACTGTTGACAAACGGTAAATTTTGTGCTACTATATAACCAATATCTGATAGTTATACTATCACATTTTCAGAGGTTTGTCAAGTGCAGGAACAGGGATATTGGGCGAAATATCGCGGCGAAAAGGTCGAAAAAGCCGTTTTTGCGGCAAAAAAACTATTTTCGGCAAATAAAATCGAGAACGTAAAAATGACCGACATCGCAAAAGAGTGCGATATAGGCGTTGCGTCGCTTTACCGTTATTTTTCGACGAAAGAAGCCATTGCGATAGAGGTCGGAAAACTTTGGTGGCGGCAGATAAAGGAATTTTTGAAGCCGCGGTTTGAGAAGCGGGAGTTTCTCGAAAAGAACGGGATAGGCAGGATAGAAGCTATCCTCGACGCATATTCGGAACTGTTTGAAAAGCAGCGGGATTTTCTTTTGTTTCTCGACGATTTCGACGCGTTCTGCTTAAAAGAGAATATAGCGAAAGAAAAACTCGAAGAATATCAGATCGAAACGGCGGATTTTTACAAACCGTATGCGCAGGCTCTGCGGCTCGGGCGTGAGGACGGAAGCGTCCGCGACGGGATAAACGAAGAACTGACCTATCTGGCGGTCAACCACACGATGCTTGCGCTTTTGCGAAAAGCGGCTGAAGGCAAAATTCTGACCCAAGACGAAAATTACGAAGCGGAAATATCTCTTATAAAAGAAATCATTTTAAGTTATTTTAAGACAACGGGAGGCAACGCAAAATGAAAAAGATAACAAACAAAGTGCTGTGGATCTTTGCGATAGGTCAGTTCGGTTGGAGTTTGCTTTCGGGCATTATCAGCAACTGGCTTGTTTACTATTACACGGACTCGCAAGCGGGCGTGTTCGGCAAGAACATCACGGGCGGAACGCTGTTTTGGAGCATAACGCTGTTCGGACTTATCACCATGGTCGGCAGAATATTCGACGCGGTGACAGACCCGATGATTGCGGGCTGGTCGGACCGAAGCAACTTCAAGGGCGGCAGACGCATACCTTTTATGAAAGTCATCGCCGTGCCGTTTGCGGTTATGACGGTTTGCGTTTTCGTGCTTCCGCAAACGTCGAACGTATTGCTCAACGACATTATCATTTTTGTTACGCTGATGCTTTTCTATCTGTTTATGACGATATACTGCACGCCGTATAACGCGCTTATCTCCGAACTCGGCGACACGCAGAAAAACAGAGTGAACGTTTCAACGTTCATCTCGTTCACATATATCGCGGGACTTTCCGTTTCCTATCTTATACCGAACCTTGCGCAGGTGCTCGGCGGCGGACAGACGACCGCGAAATCGATAAGACTTGCGATAGGAATAATGTGCCTTGTCGCGGCGATCGCCATGCTTATACCCTCTCTTTGGATAAAAGAAAGAGATTACATCAAATCCGAACCCGTCAAGACAAAAGCATTCCGCTCGCTCTTCAAAACGTTCAAGAACCGTCAGTTTGTGCGCTTTGTGCTTTCCGATATAATATATTTTTTCGCGGTAACTCTTTTTCAAACGGGGCTTGCGTTCTACGAAACAAAACTCATGGGCATAGATGACACTTGGACGTTCTTGCTCACGGTCATAATGACGCTTGCCAGCCTTTGCCTTTATCCGCTCATCAACAAAACCGCGCTCCGCGTCGGCAAGAAAAAGTTAATAATCGTCGGCTTTTTTGCCTACGCATTTGTATTCCTGCTCGCGTCCGTATGCGGTCAGGGTCTGTTCTGGGGCATCGCGATAGCGGTCTGCGCAGGTATTCCCATGGCAATTCTCGGCATTCTGCCGCAGGCTGTTGTTGCGGATATTTCCGAAGTCGATGCCGTTGAAAGCGGCGAACAGAGAAGCGGAATGTTCTTTGCGGCGCGCACCTTTGCGATGAAAATGGGACAGGCGGTCTCCATGCTCGTTTTCACTTCCGTTGTGGCGGCGTTCACCACCGGTTCGGGACAGACCTCAACGGTCGAGCCGTTCGGCTACCGTCTGACGGCCATCATAGCAACCGTATTCTGCATTATCGGCGCCGTGCTGTTCTTCTTCTACGATGAAAAAGACGTGATGAAAAAGATTGCGGAAAAGGAAGATAAGAATGCCTGAAAAAGTCATTTTTGACGCTGTTCTCTCCCACGGTTCGGACGCGGCGTTCCGAAAAGAAGAAGACGAAAACGGTTTTCGCTTTACGATCTGCCCGAACACCGAAACAAAGACAGAAAGCGTCACGGCTTATCTGCCGTTTGAATTCAAAAAAGACGACAGACTGTTTTTGAACGGGTATCAAAGTTGGACGCAAAGCCGCGAATACGGCGTCCGCGATTTTGACCGCTCCATGCGGTTCTGCCCGAAATTCCTCGATAAAAAATTTGAGTTTTCCGCATACGGCGACGGCGGTTTTTACAAAAAAGAATACCGCAAAGGCGTTCTGCACGGCTATTCGTATGCGTATATCAGACGCGGCGACGAATACTTTTTCTTCGGCAGTCTTGCGGAAAACACGGGATTTACAAGAATAATTTTCAATACGGTCTTCAACCGCGTAATATTCCAAAAAGATTGCGCGGGACGTGTGACCGCAACCGAATATAAAGTTTTTGATATATTCTTTGCACGCGGAAGAGAAAAAGAAGTTTTTGACGCGTGGTTCGAAAAACTCGGAATCACACCGCGCTCCGTAACAAAAAAGAACGGCTACACAAGTTGGTACGACCGCTATCAGGACATCTCACAAAGCGTTATCGAAAACGCGTTGCGCGGCTTTGACCGACTTGACAAAACTCCCGATATTTTTCAGATAGACGACGGTTTTGAAACCAAAGTCGGAGACTGGCTCCGCATTGACAAAACAAAGTTCCCGAACGGGCTTGAACCCATAGTCAAAGCGATAAAGGAAAAAGGCTGTGAGGCGGGAATATGGCTGGCACCTTTCGTCTGTCAAAAAGACTCCGCTTTGGCAAATGACCACCCCGATTGGCTGCTGCGCGACAAAAGCGGCAAACCCGTCGGCTGCGGAAGCAACTGGGGCGGAGCGTGGGCGCTCGACTTTTACAACAACGACGTGCGCGAATACCTGCGCGAATGCTTCGCTTTCTATAAAAATCTCGGCTTCGGGCTTTTCAAACTCGATTTTCTTTATGCGGCCTGCATGATTCCCCGCCCCGACAAAACCCGCGGTGAGATAATGTTTGAAGCGGCAGATTTCCTGCGCGAACTCTGCGGCAACCGCGAAATTCTCGCCTGCGGCGTTCCCCTGCTTCCCGTTTTCGGCAAAGTCGAATACTGCCGTATCGGCATGGATATGTCGCTTTCATGGGACGACAAACCGTATATGCGGCTGTTCCATTCGGAGCGTCCGTCAACGAAAAATACCGTTCTGAACACGGTCTTTCGCCGTCAACTCTCGGGCAGAGCGTTCTTGAACGACCCCGACGTTTTTCTGCTCCGCGACCGCAACACCGCCCTTTCGCCCGAGCAAAAATCGACGCTTGCCACGGCAAACGCGCTCTTTGGCGGCTTGCTTTTCGTCTCCGACGATTTTTCCGAATACTCGGAAAAACAACTCGCCGAATACAAAACCGTTCTCGCCCTCTCCGAGCGCGCGGAAAACATCTCCGTTTCTCTTGCCGCCGCCCCGACCGTGACCTACACCCTCGACGGCGAACGAAAAACGCTCAAACTCGGCTGAAAATTAAACAAAATAACGCAACCCGCAGACGAAAACTCTCGTCTGCGGGTTTTTACCGGTGTGTTTTATAGAACAGGAACAAATAGATTTTATGCCTGTTTATTTGATTGGCAGTTTATTGCAGGAGAAATTGCTCTGCAAATATCACTATAATCAATATTCTCCTGTGCCCCATTTCTTAAATATCCAACAAAACTCTCAAAGTTACGATTAAACAGTTGCATATTTATCGAGAGAGTACTGTGTAAAAACTTTTCTGACAAATATTGCATAAACCCATTTAGATTAGGCAACCTCTTTTCAAATTCCTTTTTATTCAATTCGGGCGCCAATTTTATTTTAATATCATCAATTACAGAACTAATGTCCAAAGCAAATCTTTCCTGTTTTTCTTCGGTTTTATTACGTATAACGATTCTAAATTCTTTTTCATATTCCCACGGATAAGATTTAATAAAGTAGTTTTCCTTGTCAAATTCCTGAGGGTCTTCAAGTGCATACCATTTTCTTTTGTACATGATTTCTTTCGGTTTTTCCGCTTTTCTGTAATATATCCAACCGTAATGCAGATCGAAGTCTTCATCCTTATGTAACACGCTTTTACCATCAACAGTAGATATTTTTTCTATGGATTTTATCAGTTTTTTCATTTTGAAAGGAGTAAACCCCAAAGCAACGCCGTTTCCGGCTATACCGGAATATAAATACCACATCGGTATTTTCTCCGTATTGCTATTACAAAGGCAAAGACAATGTACAGAATCTTTATCCTTTTCATGCAACGAAGCTTCATCCATATCATTCATCATTGAAAGATTGCTAATATAAATCTGCTTGCTCGCTAATATTTTTTCAGCAGTATCTATACTTGTATAATACCAAAATGTGTAGTTTGAAAAATCCTTTGCTCTATCCGGTAATACTTTTTTATTTTTTTTGAGCAAGTCCGCTGCTTTAATTGGTATACACGCCATTTTGTTTTCTCCTTATAAACGTCTGTTTTTTTGATTGCGAAATACCCATTCAAAACAACACTTCAAGAAAATACTTTATACACGGTGCTTTAATCCCCTATGTCTATCCACATCGCAGGACGGATGCTGACAAGCGAAGAGTCAACAAGCTCCGTATCAAGATAGCCAGAAGATGAAACGCAATAGGCACAATTTCTGTATGACTCAGTTGTTCGCAACCACCATTCACAGGTATTTTTTCCGTCCTTCATATCAAATCTACCTGTATAAGTATAAACACCCTGTGAAATGGCATATTCGGTAGGAACACATTTTTTCTCGTCATCATACAAATATTCCTGAAAATCCTTAGAACTCAGCAAAAACACTCGATCTGTTGTAGAATTTCCCTGTGTAACAGACTCATAATCATAGATTCCTTCTGCTGTCACATTCGTAAATAAAATAAGTTCTTTATGTTTGTCTCCAAATGCATTGTCAAAAAAGAGGTCATTTAACCAAGGTCGAAGAGAACAGGTTTCCCATGTAACTTTAGCATATGATGAATTATAAGTTTTACAATCGAGAGCATATTTACTAATTATTAGAGCCTTCTTTCCGTCAACAGCAAGAACTATCCACTCAATCTCTTCTTTGCCGTTTGTTTTATTGTTATCCTGTTCGTAAAATCCAAATTTAATGTTTTTTCCCACAGAAGCGTTTTTAAGACCATCTTTCTGCATTATAAAAAAGCATTCGGCTGCTTTAGTTTCACTATCTTTAAAATTTATAGAGCTGAATGCTTTTGCAGCTTTAAGATACTCCTCGGCGTTATATAATTCTGTTGCAGCATTGTATTTACCATTCGGAATAATAACGGAAATCATAACAACCAAAAATACAAGACAGGTACAAATAATTAATGTAATAATAGCAAATACTTTTTTTAACTTCTTTTTTTTTCTTTCGGTTGCTATGCGACATTCTTCTTCTTTGCGCTCATTTTCCAACCTATCGGCTTCCTGCTTTTCTTTTATTTCTTCCATTATTTCTTCTATTTTTCGGTTACATTCAACAATGTTCTTATCAGAATCTTTCCATCCACTAATTGATGAAAAATAACGGATGGCAGTTTGAATATCTTCAATATTATCTTCTGCCATATATTGGCAAGCGGTTTCATAAAGATCGACTTTATAACAAATTTCAGCCTTTTCAAGACATTGTTCTGCAAGTGTATCAGAATCCTTGAAGCCAGAAATGTCTTTGAACATTGCCGCCACATACCGAAATCCATATTCCGTATCTACCTCTTTCATTCTCAAAACGGCATTACGATAACAATCTGAAAGAAAATCATTTTTCGCGATTTCGGCCTTTTTATGGCATTGTTCGGCAAGGGCATCCGCATTTTTAAATCCCGAAATGTTTTGAAACATACTTGAAGCAGATTTATATGCGTCCTCTGAAGCGGCATTATGCATAGAAATAATCGCTTCATCGTAAAGATTTTGAAGCCGCTCGTTTTCATTGCGTTCGTTGATATGCGCAATGTAACCTCGCATTTCCGATTCGGTTTTCTCGTCTCCGAAACGGATAATTTTTGCAAAATTTTCGCTGTCGTTAAACGGTTCTTTGCAATCAGCCAACTGTTGGCGTTTTCCGACATTCAGTTCCGCCATCAACTTGCCGACATAGGCTTCGGCATTCTTTGGGTCAATATCAAGCACCTTTTCGCAATAGATGTTTGCGTCCTGCCATTTGCCGTCTTCAAGGAAGAGAAATACCCTTTCCAGAAGCGGAGCGACATTGGCGTTTTCGGAAACGACTACGGTTTGGGTCTGCGTCGGCTGATGCGGCTCGGAAGTATTGATAATTTTGCCTATACCGCGAATCAAGTCCTGCATAAAGCCGAGTTTGGACATATCAAGCGCCTGCAAGTGCGAAAACTCTTCGGGCAAGTCGTAAGGGTCCATATCGCGATAGGCGGGAATCAGCACTTTTTTCGCCCCGTTTTTGATAAGAGACAGATATCTTGACCATTCGTTTTTAACCCAAACGGCATTGAAATATTCGGGCTTTGTTCCGAGAACAACCATGACTTTTGCGGAGTTCAGCGCGGCAAATATGTAAGGCTCATACGCCGTTCCGAGTTTGTCTTCAAGCGTTATGCGGCTGAAAAAGACCTTATACCCCTCTTGTGTCAGTTGATGATAAAGATCGTTTGCAAGAACGGAATCGGGCGTGCGCCTGCCGTTGTTGTCGGTCTCTTTGTAGCAGATAAAGATGTCAAACGGCTCTTCTTTTTGGGAAATTGCAAGAATCCCCTTTTGAATCTCATTTATCGCCGCGGCTTCCTGCTCATAAACGGTGCGTTGCGCGGCGTCCGCATATTCGAGCGCGGAACGGTAGTTATCATCGTCAAAAACCGACGTATACTGTGCACGATTGACGGTCGGCACACGCTTATGCGTTGCCGGGTCTTCCACATATTCAATACCGTAACGGCAAAGGACAAGCGACCAATACGCTTCCGCGTCGGTCTTATCCTCATTCAATATCTGTTCATAAATTCCCGCAGCCTTGTCAAATTCGTTGTTGCGACGGAAATGATTTGCGCGGTCATACAGATTCGCGCGTTTTTCATCATCAAGTTTCGGCAGCGTCTGCTTCGTTCCGCAGTATTCGCAAACGGCAACGCTTTCGCCGTCTTTTATCTCCAACGCGCCGCCGCACATTTTGCACTTAAATATGGACATTAGGTATTCTCCTTATTATGTAAAGTTGTTAAAATGGACTCAAACACATCAAAGCAATTATCTGAATCAATTCTTATTATATGCACATTACTATTATCAACGGAAATATTTAGACGTTTAAATATATATGATGAAGATTTCTCCGTTCCATTATAATCCAAATAATAAATGTTCTTTTTTGCATGACACATTGAACGCAAAATACTGTTGATATGGTTATCATCTATATTTAATCTATATCCAACAATAACAATCGTATCGCTTCTTCTAAATAAATCTATTGCCTTACCGTATTCTGTTAATTGTGTTACGTCTACAATGGGTTTTACGCCGCTTTGAATAAAAATATAGGGAAATAGAATTTTGTTATCAATCGCATCTATATCCGCATCATATACGATTAGATCTTTTGCACTTTCAAAAAGCCCGAAACGTCCATGGACATACGCTACATCTTGAATTTTTCTACACGAAAGAGAATAACACAAATGCGTGTAATTTGTTGTTACAATTCCAACTTCAGGGAATTCTTTTAAAATTGAATAGTAACTACGCATATCTTTTTGCTTTTCTGCAAAATTATCCATTACCTCTCGCACATAGTCATAATCAGACATAATCTGATAAAACTTTTCTTCTGTTTTTTCTTCTTCAAGCATATTCCCAATTAACGATGCATATCCTCGAGAATATGCTGATACGACTCTCCAAAATCTTTTTGCACCTAAAACCCGAGGATTCATTAATGTATAAAAATCGGCGTCTAAAAGTCCCCAATAACTTGGACATTCTCGTAAATAAGCATCCTTCTTCTCCAAGTCACTTTTACATTCATCAAGCAATATTTGAACATCATCTTCGTATCCTTTTTTTGTATTATTATTTGAATCCAATAAGGACAACTCTATTGAAGCCTTTAACAAATCCTCTTCCGTCCATTTTTGCAGTTGAAAACTAGGATACCACCCATCCGAATTATATCTTTCTAATACATCGACATAATACTTTCTTAAAGCACTATTTAAACTGTCATTTCCAACTCCCAATACATTAAAAGAAAATTGTTTACCGTTAGCCAGACCAAAAGAACTTTCCGCGCCTGCACCGAATAAAACTGTCGTCATTTCAACACCTTACATTTACTGTTTCTTTCTTTTACAAGCAAAACAGTCGCGTCGGCGAGAGCCGTGATTTTTTCGTCGTCGCAAGCGGTGACGGCGGTCGAGAGTTCGCTGATTTTTGCGGAGATTTTTTCCTCGACGGAAGAGAGTTCGGCGCTTGACATCGGGTCGGAATATCTTACAGCGTCATAAACTTTGTTACAGGCGGTTTTGGCTTGTTCGCTTTTTGCTTTGGCAAGAAGATTTTCGCAATCAACGGTCAGGGAGCGGATAAAAAACGTTTTTGCCTTTACTTTTTCACCTGTCGCGGAGGATATTTCGGCGGCGGCTTTTGCTTTAAGCACCGCTATTGCATAAACGGCAAGGATAACGGCGCAGATAATAACGGCGACCCAATAAGGCAGGAACGACACAAGCATACAGAGAGTGCCGAAAACAAGCGTCAAAATAAGTCCCGTATAACTCAAAGTGATAAGAGGAAGCGAAAGAAAGAATTTTTCTTTCTTATCTTCTTTGAAGGCGAAGAGAGAGCAGACAAGTTGTCCGACAAAAGCAAGGGTTATGAATATATATCCCGTCCAAAAAGAGCCGCTGTATTTTTCAAATGCAGCCCAACCGGGAGAGATAAAGGCGATAAGGTTGAAGAGAGCTAACAGAATAGCCCATGCGATTATGTAAAACTTAATATTCTTTTTCATTTTCATTTTCTCCTATCAGAGTTTTTCGCCGCATTCAAGGCAGAATTTGGAGCCCTCGGGAATTTGCGCGCCGCATTTGGGGCAAACCGAGACGAATTTATGACCGCATTCGGGGCAGAATTTGCCTTTTGCAACGGTTTTTCCGCATTCGGGACAAACTATGCTTCCGTCGGGAGCGGCAACGATTTTTTCACCGCATTCAAGGCAGAATTTTGCGTTAACGGGCAGGGTTGCGCCGCATTTCGGGCATACGTTTTTTGAAGAATCCGACAAGTTGTTTTTGCCTGCGGCTTCGCCGAAAACGCCGTCCATTTGTCCGAGCGCCATTCCCGCCATTTTCATACCAGCCATTATACCGACCATATCGGATGCGGGCGAACCGCCGCCCGAGCCGCCCGATGAACCCATATTGCCAAGTCCCTCGGCAAATGCTTTTTGAACATCGGCTTGAACGTAGTCTTTTTTGGTTATGCCCTGCGCCTGCATTACCTGTGCTTCCGCAAAGCCTGCTTGACGGGTGGCTTCGGCTTCGGCTTGCGCGGCGATTATCTTGCGTTCCGCTTCACGTCTGGCAACTTCGGTTTGGGTGGTCTGTTTTTCGAGTTCTATCGCTCTTTGTGCGGCGGTGACGTCCGCTTCTGTTTGGGCTTTGACGGTGCGGAGTTCCGCTTCCGCCTGTATCGTTCTTTTCTGTATCGAAACGGCATAGAGGTCTTTCAGGCGGCGGAAATTCGGATCATCTTCGGGCAAGACAACGGTTGTCAGATAGAATTGAGGAACGGTGAGACCGTATTCTTCAAAGCCCGGAAGAATTTCGGAACGAAGATTTTTCGAGAGTTCCAAAAGGTGTTCGTCAACTTCAAGAATATTGATTCCTAATGCTTTGATAGATGTTGTCAAATGAGATTTGACTGCGGCGGAGATAAGCGGACGGAAAGACTGTTGCAGGGACTTTGTGAAGTTTATGCCGTTTTCGCCCCATGCCACGCCGTTTGTGGTTCCGACAAGTTTGACAAGCAGTTTTCTGCCGTCGCAGACCTGAATATTCATCTCTCCGCTTGCGCCGAGTTCGAGAGGCAGTCCCGATGCGGGGTCGATGTAGCGGACTTTGGAATCCGTTCCCCATTTGACAGACATCTGAACGGTTTTGTTGATGAAATAAACTTCACAATGGAACGGCGTTTCGCCGCCTGTTGCACGGTTCAGAAATTTGCCAATCTTGGGAATGTTTTCGGTTTCAAGTGTATACCGACCCGGACCGAAAAGGTCGAGAGCCTGACCGTTCATAAAGAAAATCGCTTCCTGACTTTCATGAACGATGAGTTGAGTTAAACTGTTGAAATCCTCACACGGATGCTTCCATACAAAGACGTCGTTGCCGCCTTCATATTTGATAATGTCGGCTATCTGCGCCATAAAAAAATCCTCTCTTTCAATAAAAAGACACCGCACGGGAAAAATTCCCCGCACGGCGTCGGATATTATATTCGTTTTTGTTCAAAAGCGTAACAGAACAAGACGCAGATACTGCGTCTGTCAGATAATTGCTTGCTAAAAGCGTAGCTAATCTCGGTTTCATGTCAAGCCTTTCGCGTAATTTTTCGTTGATATTTCAAAGTTTTTTGTTTTGAGCAAATGCGCTTTGTGTTTTTTGTATGTATATAACATACGTTGCCAGAAAAAAATCACATATTTTTCTTATATTATAACACTATAATAGGAATTTGTCAATATATGTCGAACATGAAAAAGGACTCCTGACACAAAAGCGACAGAATATTTTTGCGGGGTGTCCGTTGACTTTGGGAGAGGGATATGATAAAATTGAATTGTTCAAAATTGAAATATTCAAGATTGGAGGATATGCGATGAAGAAAGAAAATAGAAGTGCCGAAAAAGGGAATAAGGCGGCGCTTAATGCCGAAAAAGCGGAAATAAATGAAAATAAAACGGGGCTTGCGCCCGAAAACCATGCCGAAAAAACGGACAAAGCGGTGAGCGAAACCGAAAAAGAGACAGAGCGTGCGGGAATAACCGTGAATAAAGCAGTCGGCAAGACAAAGAGCTCAAAAAACACAAAGATTGACGCTGAAAATGCGGACGGGAATACAAAAAAAGCGCGTGGTGCGGTTGCGGAGATAAAAGATAATGCGGGAGCGGCGAAGAAGAATGCCGGCGGTGCCGAAAAAAACGGCGGCGCGAAGCAAGATGTCGCGGAAGAGGCAGACGGAGCGGGTGCCGAAGAGAAAAGGACGAGGATAACGGCGGCGCATGTGTTCGGCGGAACAAAGAAGTTTATGGACGCTTACGGACGGGCGATGTTTCCGCTTTGCGAGGAAACGGGTTTGCCGATGCCGGCGATAGATATGTTGTTGTTTTTGGCGAACAACCCGGAGTATGACACGGCGAAAGATATATGCAAACTGCGGGGTTTCAAGCCCGCCATTGTGTCTTTCCACGTTGACAAGATGGTCGAAGAGGGGTATCTCGAACGGAAAACGGACGAGCATGACAGACGGAAGTTCTGTCTTGCTTACACGGACAAGGCGACGGATATAATCGAGAGAGGAAGAGAGATTCAGTTGCTGTTTGCGAAAAAAATGCTTGACGGGATATCGGACGAGGACGCAAAAACGATGAAACGGTGCTTTGACACGTTTTCAAAGAACCTTGAAGACATATTGGAGAACGGGCTTGGAAGAGAGAGTGAAAAATGATAAAATTGCTTAAAAATATGCGAAAGCGCGAGGTGCTGACGGCGCTTTTGTGCGCTGTCCTCGTTGTGGGACAGGTGTATTTTGACCTGCGGCTGCCCGACTTTATGTCGGAGTTGACGCTGCTGATAAAATCGGGCGGCGACGCAACGGGAGATATTGTAACCGTCGGGCTGAAAATGCTTGCCTGCACGTTGGCGAGCGCGGCGCTTGCCATTGCGTGCGGTTATCTTTCGGCGCAGACGGCGTCGGGATTCAGTTACACTCTCCGAGAAAGGATTTTTAATCGTGTGACGGACATCGGCAAGGCGGAGATGCAGGATATTTCCGTGCCGAGCCTGATAACGAGAACGACGAATGACGTCAACCAAATTCAGATGATAGTTTCGATGGGATTGCAGATGATGATAAAATCCCCTATCATGGCGGTTTGGGCGGTTATCAAAATTCTCGGAAAGAGTTGGGAACTTTCGGCGGTAACGGCGGCGTTCGTGGTGGTTATTTGCGCAACGATACTGACAATTATGTCGATATGTCTGCCGCGTTTTCGCATGGTGCAGAAGTTGACGGACAAGATAAACCGTGTGGCGCGTGAAAACCTGACGGGAATAAACGTGGTTCACGCCTTCAACGCGGAGGATTATCAGAACGCGAAGTTTGATGTTCCGAGCGGCGAGATGATGAACCTGCAACTCAAAAACCAGCGTTTGTTTGCGCTTATGCAGCCGGTTATGGGGCTGGGAATGAACGGGTTGGCGCTCGTCATATATTGGCTCGGCGCGGCGCTTGTCAACGCGGTTCCGCTGTCAGACCCCGCCGGCAGACTCGGAATGTTTTCCGAAGTGGTTGTTTTCAGCACTTATGCGACGTATGTTGTTATGTCGTTTATGATGCTTGTTATGATATTTATGCTGTTGCCGCAGGCGCAGGTCTCGGCGGAGCGTATCAACGAGGTGCTTGACAAGTCTTCGTCGATAGTTTCGGGCAGCGTGACGGAGTGTGCCGAAAGCGGAACGGTGGAGTTCAGAAACGTGTCTTTCAAATATCCGAACGCTGCGGAAAATTCGCTTTCGAACATCAATTTCAGGATAGGAAAGGGTCAGACGCTTGCGATAATCGGCGCAACGGGCAGCGGAAAAACGACGCTTGTCGGGCTTATTCCGAGGTTTTACGACGCTACCGAGGGAGAGGTGCTGGTTGACGGAGTGAACGTCAAAGACCTTGACCTCGATACGCTTTACAACAAACTCGGATATGTGACGCAGAAAGCGGTGCTGTTCTCGGGAAGTATAAAGGACAACGTATTTTTCGGGCAGAGCGCGGCGGCGGAGAGTGACGAAAACCTTGAAGAAGCAATAGAACTTTCGCAGGCAAAAGAGTTTGTGGACAAGACGGAGGACGGAACGGCGCACAGAATAGCGCAACTCGGGCGAAACGTTTCGGGAGGGCAGAAACAGAGACTTTCCATTGCCCGTGCGCTTGCGAGAAAACCTGAAATACTTGTTTTTGACGACTCTTTTTCGGCGCTTGACTATGCGACGGACGCAAAACTCCGCGCTGGTCTTGAAAAGAGTTTGCCGAACACGACAAAAATAATCGTGGCACAGAGAATAGGAACGATTCGCAATGCGGACAGGATAATCGTGCTTGACAAGGGCGAAGAGGTCGGAAGCGGAACGCACGACGAACTGATGAGGAATTGCGAGGTATACAGACAGATCGCGAAATCGCAGTTAAGCGAAAAAGAACTCGGACTTAACGGGAACGGAGAGGGGGCAGCGATATGAGACCGATGCAGGGAGCTACAAGAGCGCCTTTGACCGGTGAAAAAGGAACGGTGGCGGCGCTCGGAAAAACCGCGGGCTATGTTAAAGGCGGCGTTGCGGTAACGGCGTTGGCTCTTGTGCTGGCGGCGCTCGGAGCGGTTCTGACAATTATCGGACCGGATAAGATAGGCGAAATAACAAACATAATGTCCGAGGGACTGATAACGGGTATAGACCTTGCGGCGATAGCGAAAGTGGGCATAACGCTTATAGTTATCTACGGTCTGAGCGCTCTTTTCACGTTCGTTCAACACTATATAATGGCAACGGTGACGCTGAAAATGTCTTACCGTATGCGCGGCGAACTTTCGCAAAAGATAAACCGCGTGCCGCAGAAATATTTCAACACCCATTCACAGGGCGATGTTTTGAGCCGCATTACCAACGACGTTTCGACTTTGCAGCAGGGCTTGACAAACGCGCTGCCGATGATAATTTCTTCGGCGACGCAGTTTGTGGGTTGTCTTGTGATGATGTTTGTGACGGAATGGAGATTGGCTCTTATCTCGCTCGGAATAACGCTTGCCGGGCTGTTCGCGGTTGTTATGATAATGTCGCGTTCGCAGAAATATTTCACGGCGCACCAGGAAAATCTCGGCAAACTCAACGGATATGTCGAGGAGATGTATTCGGGGCACGAAGTGGTTCGCATTTCCCGTGCGGGCGATGAGATAAAAGACAGGTTCAAAGGACTGAACAAGGCGGTTTACGACGCAAACAGAAAGTCTCAGTTTCTCTCGGGAATGATGCAGCCCCTGATGAACATTGTGGGCAACATAGCATACGTTGCGGTCTGCGTTTTCGGCTCGATACTCGTCATCAACGACCCGTCGCTCGGATTCGGCGTTATCATCTCGTTCATTTTGTATGTGCGCCTGTTCACCACGCCCCTTGCGCAGATAGCGCAGGGACTGACGAATATGCAGACGGCGTCCGCTTCGGCTCACCGCATTTTTGATTTTCTCGAAAGCGAGGAACTCGAAAACGAGGACGAAAAACCGACTCTCGGCAAAGACGTTCACGGTGAAGTGGAGTTCGACCATGTACGTTTCGCCTACCCCGACACACCCGACAAAACGGTAATCAAAGATTTTTCCGCAAAAGTAAAACCGGGACAAAAGGTGGCGATAGTAGGACCCACGGGCGCGGGAAAAACGACGATGGTCAATCTGCTTATGCGCTTTTTCGAAACAAACGGCGGCTGCATAAAAATAGACGGAAAGCCCATATCGGACGTCAAACGCGAAAGTATTCACGAACTGTTCGGCATGGTTTTGCAAGACACTTGGCTTTTCGAGGGCACGGTGCGAGAAAACCTTGTTTACAATATGAAAAACGTGACGGAAGACGACCTGTGGAGAGTCTGCCGTGCGTGCGGGCTTGACAAATTTGTTCGCTCGCTGTCAAACGGATTTGACACGGTGCTTTCCGAAAGCGTAAACATTTCGGCGGGGCAGAAACAGTTGCTGACGATAGCCCGCGCAATGCTCCAAAACGCGCCCATGCTCATTCTTGACGAGGCAACGTCTTCTGTTGACACGAGAACCGAACTGCTTATTCAGCGCGCCATGGACGAACTGACGCAGGGCAGAACTTCGTTTGTTATCGCGCACAGGCTTTCCACGATAAAGAACGCCGACCTGATACTTGTTATGAAAGACGGCGACGTTATCGAAAGCGGAAACCACGAAACGCTTATGGAGCGCGGCGGGTTCTATGCGGACCTATACAACAGCCAATTCGCAAAATAAAACAGGGAATGTAAAAAAGGCCCGGACCGCAAAAAAAGGCTGAAAGGCATTTTTCTTCATAAAAGATTTTAAGCCGTCGGAATTTTCTCCGACGGCTTTTCGCCTGCGCTTTCAACGACAAACGTTTTGGACTGTTACCATTGACAAAACAGATCGGTTGTGATATAATAAATAACAGATGTTGCGTATCACTTGTTTCCTGCAAGAGATATAAAGGAGAGATCAATACGGAAAAGGCGATAAAGACGGTCGGATTGACTAAAAAATATAAAGATGTGACGGCGGTTGACGGGCTGTCGCTTGAAATCAACGAGGGCGAATTGTTCGCGCTTTTGGGCGTCAACGGCGCGGGAAAAACGACGACGATAAAAATACTTTCGTGTGTGACGCGCCCGACTGCGGGAGATGCGATAATGGACGGCAAAAGCGTTGTGCACGACACGGCGGAGGTCAAGTCGCTCATAGGCGTTTCGCCGCAGGGATCGGCGGTCGCGCCCAACCTTTCGGTAAAAGAAAACCTTGAAATGATGTGCGGAGTTCACGGATTTTCAAAAGAAAAGACGGCGGCAAAAGTTGCCGAACTTGCGAAAAAATTCGGGCTTGACGAGGTAATGAAACGACGTGCGGGCAAACTTTCGGGCGGTTGGCAGAGACGGTGCAGCATTGCGATGGCGCTGATAAGCGAGCCGAAAATACTGTTTCTTGACGAGCCGACATTGGGACTTGACGTGCTTGCCAGAAGCGAACTTTGGGATTTGATAAAAGAACTTAAAGGCAAGGTTACGGTAATTCTCACAACTCACTATATGGAAGAAGCGGAAGCACTTGCCGACCGTGTGGGAATAATGAAAAGCGGGAGTCTGATAACCGTGGGAACGCCTGCCGAAATAAAAGAAGAAGCGGGAACGGAAAAATTCGAAGATGCGTTCATCGCGCTTGTAAAGGGGGCAAAAAAATGAAAACGCTTGTTTTTGCCCGCCGCACGGGAAAAGAAATTCTGCGCGACCCGTTGACGCTGTTTTTCGGGCTGGGATTTCCGCTGATACTTCTTGTTCTGTTGAGCGCGATACAGAAAAATGTTCCCGTGCCGCTTTTTGAGATTGAAAAACTGACGCCGGGGATAACGGTCTTCGGGCTTTCATTTATGACGCTGTTTGCGGGAATGATAGTTGCAAAAGACCGTGAAAGCGCGTTTTTGCAGAGGCTTTACACCACCCCGCTCCGTGCTTCTGATTTCATTTTCGGCTACATTCTGCCGATGATACCAATTGCGGTTGCACAGAGCGTTATATGCTATGCCGCAGCGTTCGCGTTCGGGCTGAAACCGAGCGTGAACATAATCTATGCCCTGCTTGCGATAATTCCCGTTTCACTGCTCTTCATTGCGCTCGGACTGCTCTGCGGGTCGGCTCTCGGCTCAAAACAGGTCGGCGGTATCTGCGGGGCGCTTGTTACCAATCTGACGGCGTGGCTTTCGGGCGTATGGTTCGACCTTGAACTTGTTACGGGGCTTAAAACAGTTGCGGAATTTCTGCCGTTCGTCCATGCGGTAAAACTCGAACAGGGTCTTCTGAACGGAGACTTTGCGGCGCTTCTGCCCCACGCGCTTTGGGTAGCGGGCTACGCAATTGTGCTGTGTGCCGCCGCAACGGCTCTTTTCACAAAGAAAATGAGAGACCTGTAACCCACACACACATTCCGTCAGAAAAGAAAACAGACGATTTATAAACAGAAAACGAGAGAAACCGTGCGGGATATTGCTCCCGCACGGTTTTTTGACTGCGGCTGACATTTTCGATAAAAATTGATTTTGCGCAGCTATTGCATTTTTTTTTCGGATATGGTAAAATTATTACAGGTTGAATCAGACAACCGACGAAAAGAGGAAAAAATGCGTGTAATCTTGAATTTCAGTCCGAGGAAAAACGGGAACTGCGGAAGAACGGCAAAACTCATCGCGGATATGATAGGCGCAGAAGTTATCGACTTCGCAGCGCTCGGCATAAGCCCCTGCGGAGAGTGCAACTACGAATGTTTTAAGAAAACCGAAAACTGCCCGCACGCAAGTGACGGAGCGAACGAAGTCTATCGAAAAATAACGGAAAGCGAAGAAGCGATTTTTGTTGTTCCCGATTTTTGCGATTTTCCGTGTTCGGCGTGGTTCGTTTTCAGTGAACGGCAATGCGGATATTTTGGAACGGACGGAAAGCTCGCGGAAAAATTCAATGCCGTACCGAAAAAATTCATAGCGATAACAAACACGAACAAAGAAAACTTCGTCCGCGCTTTCGGCGACCAAGTGAACGGCGAACCCGACATTCTGTTTCTTGCGGCGAAAGATTTCGGCAAAATAAGTCTGAACGGAGACTTATGCGACGACCCGAGAGCGATAAAAACAATAAAAGATTTTATAGGCTGATATTCAGCCCAAACAAAGGATATTAAAAGGAGAAAACAAATGACATTTCTTGTTATCGGCATTATTTTGGCGCTTGTCGCTTTTGTTGCGCTCGGCGTTTGCAAGGACGGAACGGGCTACAAATGGAAGAAGAACAAAAAGCAGTTCCTTTCGATTTTTGCGCTTGTTGTAATACTTTTCGGCTGCACGGCATCAGTCCCCACGGGACACACGGGCGTTGTGACAACGTTCGGCAAGGTTGAGAATTTTACGCTTGAAGCGGGTTTCCACTTCAAACTTCCGTGGCAGGAAGTTGTTAAAATGGACAACAGAACGCAGAAAGCGGCGGTTGACCTGACGTGCTTTTCAAGCGATATTCAGGAAGTGACGATGAAATATTCGATAAACTTTCAGATAGAAAAAGCCAACGCGCAGACGATATACAAAACAATAGGCACAAACTATTATGAGACCATCGTCTCGCCGCGTATAGAAGAAGCGGTAAAGAGCGTTGCGGCGCAGTATACGGCAGAGGGGCTTGTTTCTCACAGAGACGAAATGGGCGACAAAATCAAGATCAAACTGACCGAAGAATTGCGTGAATACAACATCGAGCTTGTCAACGCGGCAATCGAAAACCTTGATTTTACCGATGAATTTACAAACGCGGTAGAAGCAAAGCAGGTTGCGGAGCAGAACAAGATAAAGGCGAAAACGGAAGCGGAACAGCGCGTTATCGAAGCGAACGCCGCGGCGGAAGTGAAGAAAGTCGAAGCACAGGCAAAAGCGGAGGCGGAACTCATAGAAGCGGAAGCGACGGCAAAGGCGAACAAACTGCTCGCGGAATCGCTGACGGCGGAAGTGCTGAAAAACAAGTTCTATGAAAAATGGAACGGCGAACTCCCGAACGTTATGGGAAACAACGCGATAATAACGGACATTGCAAAGGACTGATACGAGATGAAAGAGATAAACGCAAAACTTTTTGATTACATAGAAAACTGTCCGACGGCGTACAACGCGGCGGAACATACGGCAAAAATACTTGAAAGCGCGGGATATTCAAAACTTAACGAAGCGGCGACGTGGACGCTTGAAACGGGCAAAGGCTACTATGTGACAAGAAACGGTTCGTCTCTGATAGCGTTCAGGGTTCCGAACGGCGATTTCACGGGCTTTATGATGACGGCGGCGCACCTCGACTCCCCGACGTTCAGAATAAAGGAAAACGACCGCCTCGAAGACGGCGACTACGTCAAACTCTCGGTTGAGGGCTACGGCGGAATGCTGCGTTCTACTTGGACGGACAGACCTCTTTCTGTCGCGGGCAGGCTCGTTGTAAAAACGGACGGCGGGATAAAGACCGTGACCGTCGATATAAAAAAACCCGTTGCGATAATTCCGAACGTTGCCATTCACATGGACAGAACGGCAAATGATTCCAAAGGCTACAACACCGCAGTGGACATGCTTCCGCTGTTCTCGCTTGCGGGAGAAAAGACGCTTCCCCTGCGCGAAATGCTCGCACAGGCGGCAAAAGTCGATGAAAAAGACATCGTTGCGACGGACGTTTCGGTTTACAACCCGCAGAGCGGAGAAGAGTTCGGCGGCGTTATATGCGCGCCGAGACTTGACGACCTGCAATGCGCTTTTGCTTCACTCACGGCATTTCTGAATGCGAAAGACGGTGCGGGGCTGCCTGTTCTCTGTCTGTTTGACAATGAAGAAGTCGGCAGTCAGACAAAGCAAGGCGCGGCGTCAACGTTCCTTGCTGACACGCTTGAAAGGATTTGCGCGGCGCTCGGAAACGGCGACAAATACAGAGAAAAAGTTGCTTCGGGCTTTCTTGTTTCGTGCGACAATGCGCACGCGGTTCACCCTAACCACCCCGAATATGCGGACAAAAACCACACGGTTCGAATGAACGGCGGCGTGGTTATCAAATACAACGCAAACCAGCGTTATACGACCGACGCGGTATCGGAGGCGATATTCAAATCGTTCTGCGACAAGGCGGGCGTCAAGACGCAGTTTTATGCAAACCGTGCGGATATGGCGGGCGGCGGCACGCTGGGCAACATAGCAAACACGCAGGTATCGCTGAACACGGTTGACATCGGGCTTGCGCAGTTGGCTATGCACTCCGCATACGAAACGGCGGGCGCGGACGACACGCAGGCGATGATTTCGGCTCTCTCCGCATTTTTCGAAAGCGGCATAGAGATGAAAGCGGACGGCGAATATATCTTACATTGACAGAAAACTCAAAAACTATGCCTGCGGCAGAAATGCCGCAGGCGTTTTGTTGTATTCAGAGAAAAGTTTTTTACTTGAATTCGGCAAAAACTTATTGAAACTCGTAAGTTTTTGCTTAAATTTCGTAAAAGCCTATTGAAATTCAGAAGTTTTTACTTAAATCAAGTAAAAACTATTGACAAAATCTTTTTTTAGGGGTATACTAAAAGCATAAAAGCAATATTCGAAAGGAAGATGTAAAATGATACAGAGACCGAAGTATTTGAGCGCGTTGAAAGAATATCGGGACATTCCGCTGGTAAAAATTCTTGCGGGAATAAGACGTTGCGGCAAATCAACAATACTTGAAATGCTGAAAAACGATCTGATAAGTGACGGTGTTCCGAAAGAAAGAATTATCTGTATGCGCTACACTTCCGAAGAATTCGATGCGGGAATGACAGATAAAGATATGTATAATGCCATAAAGGCAAAGATGACAGACGATGAACGCTGTTATCTGCTTCTTGACGAGGTTCAAGAGGTCGAAAACTGGGAAAAGGCTGTCAACAGTTTGCTTGAAAATACAAATTCCGATATATATGTAACAGGTTCAAACTCAAAACTTATGGCGGGAGAAATTTCGACATATCTGACAGGAAGATATATCTCAATTCCCGTATATCCTTTATCTTTTTCCGAATATCTCGATTTCAAAGCGTCAAGCGGAAAATCAAAAAAAGAATTGCTTAATGATTATATCCGTTTCGGAGGCTTTCCGATTATCGCGCTGAATGATTTCGATGAGACTTCCGCATATCAGATTGTCGAGGGCATATATAACTCCGTTATAACAAGCGATTTAACAAAACGGCATAATCTTTCGGATTTTGATTTGTTCAACCGCGTTGTAAGATTCATTATAGAGAATGTGGGCAAAACATTTTCAGCAAATACAATAGTGAAATTCCTCAAAAGCGAAAAAAGATCTCTGTCGGTCGAAAACGTATATAATTATATAGATTGGTTGGAAAAAGCATTTGTAATATACCGTTGCAGACGATATGATATGCAGGGAAAATCCGTGCTGAAAACGCAGGAAAAGTTTTATCTTGCCGATCAGTCTCTGAAATACTCTATCATGGGGTTTGACCCGAAATCCGTTGCGGCAATGCTCGAAAATATTGTATATTTTGAATTGCGCAGAAAAGGATATGATGTGTATATCGGAAAAAATGAAACAAAAGAAATAGACTTTGTTGCTTCAAAACGCGACAAAAAGATATATGTTCAGGTATGCAAAGAACTTCCTCAAAATTCGGACAGAGAAATTGAAAACCTGCTTGAAATAAGGGATAATTTCCCCAAATACATCGTAACGCTTGACGACCTCGCAACAGGTTTTTCAGACGGTATCAGGATAATACATTTGGCGGATTTTCTGCTTGAAAACGATTATTAAAAACTATGCCTGCGGCAGAAATGCCGCAGGCGTTTTGTTGTATTCAGAGAAAAATTTTTTACTTGAATTCGGCAAAAACTTATTGAAACGCGGAAGTTTTTGCTTAAATTTCGTAAAAGCCTGTTGAAATTCAGAAGTTTTTACTTAAATCAAGCAAAAACTTCCGAAAGAATAAGAATTGTTCGGAAGAATTGAACCGTTTTCGTTTTATCTCAAACGGTTGCGTTTGCTGCCCGGATGGTGTTCAAAAATGGATTCCAACTGTTCGTCGGAAAGGTCGCTTGTCTGCCCTATCTGTTTTGCATAAGAGTATATCTTCATAACCTCTTCGGCGGCTTCGATAAGTTTGACGGCATCTTCAAGCGTTCTGCCGACGGATATAACGCCGTGATTTGCAAGCAGAACAAGGTCATTGTCTTTCAATGCTTCCGCAAGTCCGTCCGCGATGTGCGACGTTGCCGCTTCACCGTAAGGAATACACGGGATCTTCTCGCCGAAAAGAATGGCAAAAGAAGAGGAACATTTTATACTGATGTCCTTGCCGCAGTAAGCGTATGCGGTAAGATACGGTGAATGAACGTGCGCAACGGCGTTGCAAGTCGGGCGCGCTTTCAACGCTTCCAAGTGCATAAGATATTCGCTCGAACGAGGCACAATGCCCTCAACCTGCTCCCCGTTTTGCATAACGGCTATCTTGTCCGCATCAAGAAAGCGCTTGCGTGTACCGGACGGGGTAACATAAAGTTTGCCCGTTTCTCTGTCAAGAACAGAGAGATTTCCCTCAACGGTGTTGACAAGTCCCTTTTCATCAAGGATTTTTGCATAAGTCACAACTTCGTTTTTGTAGTCTTCGCCTGTTTTTCCCATATCGAATATCCCCTGTTTGTTTTTTGTCAGCCAAATCATAACACATAGGCGGGACAATTTCAACAGAGTTTACAATGCTGCCGAAAAAATGACATTTCATTTACTGATAACTTTCAATACTGATAAAAATCAATCGAAGTTGCTAAAATTTAGTTATAAAACAAAAAGGAGCAGACCGAAAAAGTCTGCTCCGATTTTTTGTTCGAGGTTGAATTACTTCAATTCAACAACAGCGCCTGCTGCTTCGAGAGTTGCTTTCATAGCCTCTGCATCTGCATAAGGAACGTTTTCCTTAACAGCCTTGGGAGCAGCGTCAACGATCTCTTTGGACTCTTTAAGTCCGAGACCGGTGATTTCTTTAACAGCCTTGATAACTGCCATCTTGTTAGCGCCAACTTCCTTGATGATAACGGAAGCGTCGGTCTTCTCCTCAGCAGCGGGAGCAGCGTCAGCAGCGCCTGCAACTACCGCAACCTGTGCAGCAGCGGAAACGCCGAATTCCTCTTCAAGGGCTTTAACGAGTTCATTGAGTTCAAGAACAGTAAGGGTTTTGATCTCTTCGATCATATTGGTGATTTTTTCACTTGCCATTTTGATTTTCCTCCGATAATAAATATTTTCTTGCGCTTATTATAACGCCGCGCAGAGCGTCAGGCGCATTCACGCCCGTAAAACGCGCAAAAACCGTAATTCTCACGCCGCGATGTATTCTCGCTTATTCTGCGGCAGCCTCCGCAGCGGGTGCCTCTGCGCCTTCGTTCTTCTTGTCGGCGATTGCTTGGAGCGCGATCGCAAGACCCTGAAGAGGAGAAAGGATGCAGTAGAGCGTTTTGGAGATAAGGTCTTCCTTCGAGGGAACTTTGGAAAGCGCGATAACGTCCTCAACGGGAACAACTTTGCCTTCGATAAAGCCGCCTTTTACGGAGATCTTGTCGCCGTGATCTTTTGCGAATTTGCAGATAACCTTTGCGGGAGCAACAACATCGTCGCCTGCAAGAGCAAGAGAAGTCGTTCCGTTAAGAACTTCGTCAAGTCCCTCGTAACCTGCTTCTTTAAGAGCGAATCTGGTCAGGGTGTTCTTTACAACAGCGTATTCAACGCCTGCCGCACGAAGAGCCTTTCTGAGTTCGGTATCTTCCGCAACCGTAAGACCTTTGTAGTCAACGAGAACGCCTGTGCCGGAAGCCTTGATCTTTTCGGCAAGAGCCGCAACGATAGCCTTCTTTTCGCTTAAAACCTTTTCACTGGGCATTAGGATTTTCACCTCCCGAAAAAAATAAACTCTTTCATTCCCAAGAACTGAAAGAGCACATATAAAAACAAAAATATTCGTTTTTTACGCCTCGACAGGATTTACGCATAAGCACCTGTTGTCTTAGGAACAGAGTGATTATACCATAAATCCCGCCGAGTGTCAAGTCAAAACACGAAAGACGGCGCACGCGTCACAAAATATTCGGATTTAGAGACTGATTTGTGAGACGGGACACTTTAACAGCCGCCTTTTTAACTTATATTCTTTTTATTCAACGGGTTTGGACAAGGGAAACGTCAACGTGACTTTGAACAGGTCGCCGTCAACGGTTATTTTCATTTTGCCGTTTTGGAGTTCGACAAGGCTTTTGGCGATGGAAAGACCCAGCCCGTTGCCCTCCGTGTTGCGCGAAGCGTCGGCGCGGACGAAACGTTCCGCAAGTTCTTCGCCGTCGATGTCGAGCGCGCGTTCGGAGACGTTGCGGAAAGTTATGCGGGCGGTGTTGCCGTCCTGCGCAACATCGAGATAAATGCGGGTGCCGTGTTTGGCATACTTGCAGATATTGGTCAGAAGATTGTCGAACACGCGGAGCAGTCGGCGAGGGTCGGCAAAGATGTAAACGGGTTCGGACGGCAGACGTATAACGGGTTCCAGTTCGGCGGAAGCGAGACGGTCGCCGTATTCGCCCGAGACCTGATTGACGAATGTTGAAACGTCGCAGGGAGCAAGGCAGACATCAAGCGCGCCGCTCTGGGCTTTTGAGGCTTCGACAAGATCGTCGATAAGGCGTTTGAGACGCAGGGACTGACGGTGAATGACTTCGGCGTATTCGGATATTTTTTCATTGTCGCATTTTTCGGCGCAGATTAAATCCGAATAGTTGACAAGCGAAGTCAGCGGCGTTTTCAGGTCGTGGGAAACGTTTGTTATGAGTTCGGTCTTCATGCGGTCGCTGTGTGTGCGCTTTTCAACTTCCGCACTCATGCCGTCCGAAATGCGGTTCATATCTTCGCCGAAGCGTTTGAAATCGCCGAACAAACTGCGGGTGTCGGTCTTGTATTCGAGGTTGCCCTCGGCAACGGCTTTGCCTGCTTTTTGCAGTTTGCGCAGGTTGACGGCGGAATAAATCACAAGCGGAATAAGAATGAGTTTTTCCGCGACCCAAACGATTATCAGATACTTGGGGTCATATATAAATCGGAGCATAAAAGCAAATTCCGCAACGGTCAGAGCAAGCGCGCCGACAGCGGTTTTGGGCACGAGCGGAACGGACGAGAAAAAACGTCCCACGGCGCGGAAAAACCGTCCGAGAAGTCTGACAATACGATATACTACGGTGTTTTTGATAAGAGTTTTTTCTTTTATACGAACGGCAAAACTCATTGCGAGTCCGAGAACGGTGCAGAGGGATAAAGCCGTAAACGCCGCGGAAAAGCCAAGCGACGTGTATTTATTGAAAGAGGACGAAATAACGACAAACACCGCGAAAACGGGGCTTACGCAGACAAGGAACAGCACGTCAAACGGAACGCGGTTCAAAGCCCCCGGAACGATTTCTTCGGTGTTCGGACGTCTGCCCGAAACACACATGAGAGTTATGAACGCGGCAAGAAGCGCGGGAATTGAAACGGCGAGCAAAGCCACAACAACATAGCGCAAAGAATATCCGAGACTTATCAGGTTGGCGGTTCTCGAATAGCGGTCAACGCCGAAATATCCCTCGCACAGATTTGCCGGATTTGCGCAGAAAATATACTTTTCGCCCACTTCGTTAGGGTCATTGTAAAAAGAGGTGCGGAAAAACGTTTCATTTTTCCATATATAAACACGGTAGCTCCAAATGTCGTCGTTTGCGGAAACGGTCGCGTCGTAATTTGTCGAAAGTTGCTTTCCCGTTTCGTCGTAAAACGCATAATCGAGCGAATCGGGCGTATACGGTTCTTCCCCATCCCGAATAACGGAAAACGCCGCAGAGTAAGCGTCGGACTGAACGTAGGAGATGAAATACTCTTTTTCCATTCGGCGTTTTGCGCTTTCGATATCGGTTTTTTCGTCATAAAAGCCGTAAACAGCCAAAAGCGCAACGGAGAAAGCGGAGACCGCGGCTGTGACGAACATAATTATAACAAGAACAAAAAGGACGGTCTTGCCCGCGACGGAGCGAAGAAAATTTTTCATCTGTCCCTCACCTTTTCAATCATATAGCCCTGCCCGAACAGAACTTTCAGATAGCGCGGTTCGGACGGGTTGATTTCTATCTTTTCGCGGAGATGACGGATATGTACGGCAACGGTGTTGTCGCTGTTCAGCGGAATATCGTTCCAAACGCGCTTGTATATTTCTTTCGGAGAAAACACCCTGCCCTGTTCGGAAAGAAGCAGGCGCAGAATATCGTATTCTTTCGGCGTCAGCGTTACGGGTTCGCCGTCCACGGTCACTTTTTTGGAAGCGTCGTTCAGTTCTATGCCGCCGCAGACGAATGTTTCGGGTTTAACGTTTCCTCCTCCGAGGCTGAAATATCTGCGCAGATGAGAGCGCACGCGGGCGCAGACTTCGACGGGATTGAACGGCTTTGTTATGTAGTCGTCCGCGCCGATGTTGAGACCCAAAATCTTATCGGTGTCTTCGCTTTTCGCCGTGAGAAAAATCACGGGAACATTGCTTATCTTCCGGATTTCGGAAAGGGCGGTCATACCGTCCTTGACGGGCATCATTATGTCCATAAGAACAAGGTGTATGTCTTCCCTTTCGACAATGCGCAGAGCCTCTTCGCCGTTGCTTGCGGTATAGAGTTCATACGACGGGTCGGAAAGATATATTTTGAGCGCGTTAACAATATCTTTTTCGTCGTCGCAAATAAGCAGGTTGTACATATCGCTTCTCTCCTTTACAAACTGATTATACCACAGAATTTGTAAAAATGGAAGTCGGAAAGCATTAAAACGCATTAAGATTCCATTAAAATGCAAGGCAGTCATCGTTTTTTTGCGAGGACTGCCTGTTTGTTTTATATGTTCGGGCTGAATATGCACAGCCTGCGAACACCTTTAATGCAGATGTATCTCTATCGTTTCGTCGAGCGAAAACGAACGGATATACGCCTTTTTGACGGGCTTGCCGAAAAGTTTTTCAACGGCGTAAGCGTAGTAGCCGAGTTGGCGCGAATAGAGTGCTTTGAGTTCCTCGGCTGTCTTGCGGTCGGTTTTGTAATCTATCAGAACAAAGCCGTCGTCGGTCTCGCAAAGCGCGTCAACCGCGCCTTGGAGCAGAATTTCGGCGTTCGTGTCTGCATCCGCTGCGTATTCCGTTGCGGGAATGCGGACAACGAACGATTCCTCTCGGTAGACCTTTTTTGCGTTTCTCATCAGTTCGCCGATGTCGGAAGACAGAAAACGTCGGATTTTTTCAAGGTTTACCGCTTCGGCTTCACGCTCGGACAAAACGCCCTCCGAAACAAGTCGGGCAAGTTCGTCGCTCGGGTCGGCTTTAAGGTCAAGCAGAGACACAAAACGGTGAACGGCGGTACCTCTTTCCGCTCCGCTCATCTCCGAAGATGACAAAAACTCGGGCGTTACGGACGGTTTGCGGCTTTGCGGGAACATGGGTTCTGCGTCTTCGTCCGCGATAAAGCCCTTTGTGAGCTCCGTTACGGAAATTTTGGCGGGAACACGGGAAAGAACGGTTGAAAGCGACGCGCCGAAGCGACGGTCAAGCTCCTGTTTCGGAACGCCGCACATACAGACCTGTCCGCCGTCGGGCATCTCGGGCGGCGTTTCACCGTCGGGTTCGGCGTCCTCCGCCTTTGCGTCCGCGCTTTTGAAGACGTTGACGCGGACGGGTTCGTCGGGGGTGAGAGCCGGAACGTCGGCGCAGTTGAAAAAGCCGCTGTCGGGGCGGTGCGTCATCGCCAGAGACGCGAACGCGGCGAAGCTTTTGCAGGTTTCGACCGCAAGCCGAAGGCATTTGAGCTTTTTCGGGCCGTCGGGCGCGGCTGTATAGTTATAAAAATACGCGTATTCGTCAGGTTTTAGGGCTTCCGCTGAGGCGCAGAGGATAAGCTTTTCCTTTGCGCGGGTGACCGCGACGTAAAACACGCGAAGTTCTTCCGAGACCTTCTCGTTCCTGTCGAGAAGCTTGTTCAGCGAATACAGAAACGACGGGGCTTCAACGGTGCCTTCTTCGTCGCGGAGTTTCGTGCCGACGGCGAAACGGGAGCTGAAAAGAACATTGTGACTGACGGGCTTGGTTTTTGTGAAGTCCTTTTCGAGGTTGGGCAGAATGCAGACGGGAAATTCAAGCCCCTTCGAGCCGTGAACGGTCATCACGCGCACAAAGTCGCCCTTCGGCGCGGAGACGGGCTCGTTTTTTTCGCCGCTCGCGATAAAGTCGTCTATCAGCTTCAAAAAGCGGGACAGGCTGCCGTCGCACGCCTGCTCATGTCCGAGCGTGAACGCCTCAAAGCTCATCAGATCCTCGTAGCGTTCTTCGCCGCGGGGCAGCAGCAGAACCTTTTCGGCGCAGCCCGTCGCGTCATAAATGCGGCGCACGAGAGAGGACAGCGGCAGCTCGAAGGACAGCGCGCGGAGAGCGCGGAAAGACGATAAAAACGCGTCAATACGGTCGGAGTTTTCGGCGAAAGCGCTGATCTTGTCGTAAAGATATCCCCCTTTGCCGAAGGCGGCGACAGCCTGCGCGACATCGCTCTCGCGCACGTCGAATATGCCGCAGGTCATACAGGCGTAAAGGTCGATGTCCGAATACGGATTGTTCAGGGCGCGCAGAACGCGGACAACCGCGCCGACGGTCTTGGACTCGAAAAGGTCGCTCCCCTTTTCAAAAAAGGACGGCACGCCGAGAGCGCGGCAGGCGCGCTGTATCTGCTCGCATTGTCCGTTTGAAAGGCAGAGAACGGCGATATCGGAAAACTCGTATTTTCTGCCGCAGTCGCCTTTTTCGACAAGCCCGAGAATCCTTCTCGCGGCGTGGGAGGCGTAGGGCTTCAGCGCGTCGCTTTCGAGCAGACTATTTTCGTAATCCCCCCGCAAAACGTCAAATTCGACGTCGGGAGAGGGGCGCGCCTGTTCGGGCTCGGCTTTTTCGCCGTGGTTGAGCCACTCACCGTCGTCGTATTCAACGCCGCCGACCTTTTCCGAAAGAAGCATGGAAAAAAGGAAGTTCGCGAAATCGAGGATCCCCTTTCGGCTGCGGAAATTCCTGTTTAAGTCGATGCGGTAAAAAGCGTCCCTCTTTTTCGCGAAGCATTCGGGGCTTGTTCCGCGGAACGCGTAAATCGCCTGTTTGAGGTCGCCCACAACGAACATATCGTCCCTGCCGACGGCGGCAAAGCACAGATCCTGAACGGGGCTTGTGTCCTGATATTCGTCTATCATAACGCCGTCGAAATCTGCGGCGACGGCACTGGCAAGGTCGGTGGGCTCAAACGCGCCGCTGTTATGGTCGTAGTTTTTTACGAGAAGGCGAAGCGCGGCTTCCGTTATCATATCGAAAGTATATTTGTTTTTCTCGGCGCAGATACGGCGAAGCTCCTCCGAATACGCCTCCACGAGGTCGAACAGGCAGGAAACGGGGCGGCGCATCACTTCAAGCTCCTTTGCGACGGCAGCCGTTGAGTGCATGAGCAGAGGAAGGTCGAAAAGTCCGTTTCCCGAGCTTTTGTCGCGCACTTTTTTGCGCAGCTGCTTAAAGCGGTCGAACGCGGCGACGTCGTCGTCCTTCGTTCTTCGGGTCAGGCGACATTCAAACTCGAGAGTTCTCGCTCCGTCCCAATCGCCCTTTTCGGCGGCGTCAAGCGCGCTGCGGAGCTTGAAAACAACTTCGTTGAGAGCGCTTGCGTTGTTTTGACCGCCTATCAGCCCCGAATCGAGAAGCTCCTCAAAAGAGGGAAGAACCTCCCCGATGCGGTCGGCGATATACGAGCAGCAGAACGACGTGAAATATGCGGGGTCGGAATAGAGCTTCTTTTTTTCCTCGAGCCATTCGGAGCGGAACGGAACGGTTGCAAGCTTTGAAGAAATATATTTGACGTCGAGCGGTATCTTTTCGTTTCTGATATCGCCTCCGACGAGGTCGATAAGCGTCTTGAAATCATCGCTCATCTCCTCAAAAGCGCGCGAAATGACCTTTTCGAGGGCTTCCTGCTCGGCGGCGGCGGTTTCGGTCGCGTCCGCCATACCGAAGTTGGGGCTGACGCCGACAACGCGGAAGTTTTCGCGGACGAGGTCGCCGAAAAAGCTGTCTATGGTTGAAATTCTTGCGTTTCCGACCTTGACCAGCTGACGGCGCAGACGCGCTTTTACGGCGGCGTCGGTCTCGCCGCGGCAGAGGTCGGCTATCTTGCGGCGGATACGGGAGCGCATCTCCTTCGACGCCGCTTTGGTGAAGGTTACGACGAGCAGGCGTTCAATATCGCCTCCGTCCGCGACAAAACGGCAGACGCGCTCGGAAAGAACCGAGGTTTTTCCGCTTCCCGCGGCAGCGGAAACAATGATGTTTCTGCCCTTTTCGGTAATAGCCGCCTTTTGGGCTTCAGTCCATCTTTCAGCCATTGTTTTCACCCTCCGTTTCGTTTTTCAGGTCTTCCCTCATTCGTTTGAGAGCGTCCTCGTTCCTCATCTTTTCGTCGGAGACGCAGCGCTCGGAGTTTTCGCATATATCCGTGAACGGGCAGTAGCCGCAATCGCGGTCGTGCCTCTTTTTCGGGGTTTTTTCAAACCTGCCGGACGTCAGCGAAACGCACATGCCGCGAACGGTCTTTTTGATGTCCGAAAATACGGTCTCAAAATCCCGCTCGTCCGCGGAAAAGAAGCATTTCGCAACGTCTTTGTCAACAAAATATTTTCCGCTCGGATCGACTTTTTTCATCAGTTCCTCGCCCTCGAGGATCATTCCGCTGCGGCGGTGGGTCGGGGGCAGAGAGGGCAGCGCGCCGTTTTCCGCGAAATAAGCGCTTCCCGACATCGCGGCGAAAGAGCCTGTTTCAAACTCCCTGTTCAAAAGGTAGTACATCATTCCGGCAGGCTTGGGCTCGGAGGAGAAAAGCCCCCCTCCCGTTTCGTTGAGAATGTCAAGATAAAGCGGAAGCTGAACGGAAAGTCCGCGATATATGTCCGCAAGGGAGAAATCCTTGTTCCCCGTTTTGTAGTCGATAACGCGGACATACGTCCTGCCGCCGTCGTCGAGCGCGTCAACGCGGTCTATGGAGCCCGTTATGCGCGCTTTTACGCCGTTTTCGCAGTCAAGGTCGAACGCGGGCAGACCGTTTTCCGACCTGCCTATGCCCAGCTCGGTGTAAACGGGGCGGTAGCCCGTCGCGCGGAGCTCGTCGCGCATGGAGCAAAGCAGCGAGAAAAGCCTTTTACGCACGGAATCGGCGCAAACGAGCATATCCCGGCGTTCGGCGTCTGCGCCGAAGGCTTCGCGCATATACGCGCCGACCTCTTTTTCGGCAACAGCCGCCAGCGCCTCGTTGTCAAGAGCGGCGAGGTCTTTTTCCTTTTTGAAGATGCGGTCAAGCGCGGCGTGGACAAGAGAGCCGACGTTGACGGCGCTGAACTCCGCCTTTTGCAGCTCGTCAACGCCGAGCCCGAAGCGGACGAAGTAACGATAGGGACATTCCGCGAACGTGTCGCTTTTTGTTGCGGAAACATAAACGGGAGAGCCGTAAAGCTTTTCGGCGACCTCCTTCGGAACGAAAAAGAGCGACTGCGGATATTCGCGTCCGTCGGCGATGCGCAGCCCGAAATAATCCGAAAGGTCGCGAATGCCGTAGGCGACCGCCTTGGTCACGGCGGGGCGGGTTCTGTAAAGCCTGTCCGCGGAGGACGCGCCTGTTTTTATCTCGGAACGCGGAAACGCGCCGAGACAGAGATCGAACGCTTCGCAGGCGACGCTTTCGCCGCCGTCGGTCGAGGGATAGGACATATAAACGCGTTCGGTGGCGCTTGTCAGCGCGTAATAAACGATAAACTGCTCGTAAAGAAACTTTTCAAAAGGCGCGATATCCACGGTTATCCCCTGCTCTTCAAGCGCGGCGCGTTCCTTTTCGGGCACGAGCGGCGAAGAGGTCGGGGTCTTGGGAAAGGCTCCCTCGCGAAGTCCGAGCACGAACACGGCGCGTTTTTCAAGCAGAGGAGCCGTGTCGGCGCCGCCGATGAGAACAGCGTCCGAGCTTGTGGGAATGGAGCCGACGGAATATTCGGAGATTATGCGCAGATACATCCTGCCGAACATATCGAGGCTGACCTCGGATTCGCCGACGGCAAGAACGTATTCGTCAAGTCCGCGGACAAGCAGCTCGAACAGCTTTTCGCTTTCTTCCGCAAGGGTCTTTTCTCCCATCGCCGCAAGCGATTCGGAGTCCGCCTTTATTCTCCGTTCGAGGTCGAGCGTTTCAAAAAGCCCGAAAAGCCGCTCCGCGTGGCTCTTAACGGACGCTTTTTCGCTCCCTTTGCCGAGGAACGAAAGTATCCCGCAGACCTTTTGTCTGACATTTTCGGCGCGGAGCAGGCGCGCGGCGTCCGAGGGGGAGGGCGTTTCGCCGCCCGAAAAGCCGCGGACGCTGCGTTCAAACGGCTCGAAAAAGCCTTTTCCGTTCACATTCCAGATAAGAACATAGCGTTCAAATTCGGCAAGCTCCGACGCGCCGACGCCTTTGATAAAGCCGCAGCGGACAACATCCAGAACATCGTCGCGGCGAAAGCCGAAGCGGACGGCGGCGAACAGGGAGCCGATGAAGCGAACCGCCTTTTTTTCGAGCGCGCCGCTTTTTTTATGGCGGAAAAACGGGATCGAGTAATCCGCAAATATCTTTTCAAAATACGGGGCGTAGCGGGCATCGTCGCGGGTTACGACGGCGATATCCGAAAAGCGGAATCCGCAGTCGAGAACAAGTTTGCAGACGCGGCAGCAGACGAAATCGACCTCGTCGGAAATATCGGTCGCCTTGTATATCTCCACGCCGTCGCCGTCGTCCGAACCGGAAAAAGCGTCGGTTGCAAGAAAATTTTCAAGGCGCGCGGGGCCTTTGCGCAGGTATTCCGTTCCGTTTTCGGCTTTTTCGCGAATGACTCTGCCGCCGAGCCGAGCCGCCAGAGAGGCAAGCTTCTTTTCCACGGCGCAGACGGGGGCGAAAAGCCCGTTCTCGTCAAAGGAGCCGTCCGAAACAAGCCCGACGCAGATATCGGCGCCCGCTTCGCAAAGGGCGCGGACAACGGAAAGCTCGGAGGCGTTGAGAACCTTGAAAAAATCAATAAAAACCGTGGCGTCGCGGAACAGTCCGCGCTCGGCGATAAGCTCGGAAAAAAGGCGCAGATTATCGGCGGAATCGGCTCTGTCCGCGCCGAGAAGCGAATCGTACATACCGTAAATGAGCGCAAGGTCGCGCACGGCGTCCGAGGTTTCTGCCGAAAGCAGCGCGTCGGGAGAGACCGAGTATTCCTTAAACATTTTTATACGCTCGCAGAGAGCCTCGTTGAAGTAAAAATCCGAATATCCGGCGTAGTATTTCAGCTGCGGCGAAACATCGTCGAAAGCGGCGGACACAAGCGCGGCTCTGCCGCCCTCTCCGACAAAATCAAAGGTTTTTCCGCATTCGGCAAAGGTCAGCGCAGCAAGTCTTTTGAATGAAACGACGCGAAGCTTGTGAAGTTCTTTTTCGCCGAGTTCGGAGAGCAAAAAACGCTCGGCGGTCAGCGTGTACTGATCCGGCACAATGAAAACGGCGCGTTCGCCGTCGGAGGCGCGGCGCGCAAACTCCGCGGCTTTCGTTCTGATCCGACGGTGAAGGTCGGAACCGTTTCTGCCGTAAACGATTTTTATGTTTTTCATAAACGTCCTCTTTTTTTCAAATACATTTTTTGGAAGAATACTTTTCGCCCTTTTGCCGATACTTTTTTCGGAAAGGCAGGGCGCGGAATATGCTGAACAAAGTCGTTATATGCGGAATAGACACCTCGGAACTCGAAGTTATACCCGCCGCGGAAATGAAAGAACTCATGCTGAAAATAAAGGCGGGAGACGAGGCGGCGCGGGAGAGGTTTATCAGAGGCAATCTGAAACTTGTTTTGAGTGTTCTCCGACGCTTTTCGGGCAGAGGAGAAGATCCCGACGACCTGTTTCAGGTCGGCTGCATAGGGTTGATAAAAGCGATAGACAATTTCGATGTTTCGCAGGACGTGCGGTTTTCGACCTATGCCGTGCCGATGATAATAGGCGAACTGCGGAGGTATCTGCGGGACAACAACCCGATACGGGTCAGCCGTTCGGTGCGGGATACGGCGTACAAAGCGTTGACGGCAAAAGAAAAACTGACAAACGAACTCGGACGTGAACCGACACCGGAAGAAATAGCGAAAGAACTCGGACTGACGCGAAAAGAAGTTGTTTTGGCGCTTGAAGCGATAGTTGACCCCGTTTCTCTTTTCGACCCGGTTTACAGCGACGACAGCGACACGCTTTACGTTATGGATCAGGTCAGCGACAAAAGCGACTGCGACACAAGTTGGGTCGAAGAGATAAATCTGCGTGAAGCCCTGAAAACGCTCACGGACAGGGAAAAACGCATTGTTACGCTCCGCTTTATGAACGGTAAGACACAAATGGAGACCGCCGCCGAGATAGGCATTTCGCAGGCACAGGTGTCGCGGCTTGAAAAAAGCGCGCTGACGCGGATAAAAAGTATGATCTGAATTATTTTATTTCGATATTGACGCCGTTGAGCTCAACGCCGCCGTCGGCACGGACAAGTATGAACTTTACGCCGTCAATGACGCGGGTCTCTACAAGGTCTTTCTTTTCGGGGCTGACCTTTATCGACACATCGGGCGTTTTCAACTCGAATTTTTTCGGGTCAACTATGTTTTTCGGACGCAGTTCTGCGCCTTTGCCGAAATCTTCGTCAAATTTCTTGCCGAACGCCTCAACGTGTTCCTCGTCAACGCCGCCGTCGCGCAAAATGCGCTTGACCGTGCCTTTGGAGATAGTCAGCGGGTCGCGTTCCCTGCTCTGCTTATGTTCCTCGATAAGTTCGGCAATACCCGAATGAACGTTTGAAACAACGTCAAGATCCAGCGCGTCCGAAACGGACTCCGAAAGCACCGCGCCGAACGTCTGCTTCTGCTCCGCCGCAGGCATGGGCGTCTGCGCACCGAAAACGGTTGCCGCAAACTCGGCGTGATTGTCCTTTATATCGCGGGCATAGTAACCCAGAGTGTAAATATCCGCTTTTCTTTCATTGAATGCGGGGTACATAAAACCGAGCGTCGGAGCGGTTACGATTGATTTCAGGGCGGTGTTTACAAAAACATTCTCCCCCGTCGAAAATGTCAAAACGGGCCTGCCCGATTTAAGAGGGCAAACGGCGCAGAGAATATACGGAAAAGTATCGGTCGAATCCTCTGTTTTTTCGCCGTCCGCACCGAAACGGAACACATCGTAGTTTTCGTGGACGAGCAGCACCACATATCCCTCGTCGCTTTCGACGCAGGACGCTATCTTTTCAAAAAGCGCGCGGCGCGCCGTTTCGTCCTTGCACCCGCTTGCACGGAGTGCGTCAAGCATTTTGTAAACATCGCCGTTCGGCACTTCCGAAGCGGGAAAGGCGACATCGACAAAGTTTCTGCCGACGTTTGAAAGCACGCGTTTGAGCGCCCCGAACACGGCGTCCGTTTCGTCCTCCGTCATCGACGCAACGGGAACGTCAAACTCGGACGCTATCTCGCGCGTCTGCGTTACCAGACACCCTGCAACGTGCGTTATATTGTTTTTATCTGTTTTATATCTTCTGCGGATCTCCGCGGTTTCTCTGTCTGTCATAATATCTCCTGATTTCAAGTAAATAGTGATATATACATTATACATCTTTTTTCGGATTTTTGCAAGCGTAAAGAGGGACAAAAACGGGACGTTGCGGGCAGGACAGCGAAAAAGAGAGCCGCGGCGCGGCAATATATGCAAAAAGTGTGAACTGTTTGTGAAGTTTCTTGCTTTTCAATACCCGCTATCGTATAATTGAAATAAAGAGCGGCGCGGACGGAACGCGAAAGTGAAAAAAGAGGCGCGGGAAAGGCGGAAAAAGAAAATGAACGACGACAGAACAACGGCGGAAAAGAAGAGAAAGCTTTATTTTATACTTACGGTGGCGGAAATAGTTATCGGCATCGCCGGCATTGCCGTGTTTGTTGCGCTTTGCCGCACGGCGGAGGACATAAAGGCTTACGTTGTCGCGCTTTTGCTTGCGCTTGTTATGATAGTGAGCGGCACGAGCAGCCTTTTGAAAATCCTGAAAGCGAGAAAAGCGGAGAAGGACGAAGAAAACGGCAGCGGCGGAGAATGAAATAAAAAAGGCGTGCTCCGTGGGACACGCGGCGACCGACGTAAAATAAGAAAAAAAGGCGTGCTCCGTAAGGGACACGCGGCAATCGACGCAAAATAAGCAAAAAGAAGTGCTCCGCGAGGAGTACGCGGCAACCGACGCAAAATAAGCAAAAAGAAGTGCTCCGTGAGGAACACGCGGCAATCAGAGCAAAATAAGAAAAAAAACGTGCTCCGTGAGGAACACGCGGCAATCGACGCAAAATAAGCAAAAAGAAGTGCTCCGTGAGGAACACGCGGCAATCGACGCCGGAAAAAGGCGAAATACGCAAAAAAGCGAAATAAACAAAAAAAACGCAGGGCGGCTCCGCATAAGCCGCCCTGCGCGACGCTTTGAAAAAGGTCTTCCCGTTATCCGAAAATTTTCAGGTTTGAGACGCTTTTTTTGCGGAAAAGCGTCTCTTTTTAAGAGATTTCGAACGAAGCCATTTCAAAGTGTCAGACAGTGTTCTTTTTAACGGTCTGGGACAGTATCCGAGTTCCTCGCTCGCCGTTTCGTGCGAAAAAGCGCCGTTTGAAGCAAGCACTGCAAGAGCGTAAGGCGTGAAAGAGGCGGGCTTTTTCCGCTTTACGCATATTTTTTCGGCAAGCGGAGCGAAAGCTTCAGCGATACGCATGGGGACGCAGGAAACAACGCGTTTGAGCCCCGCAAGATCACGCACGGTTTTGAGAATGTCCGAAACGGTCGCATAATGACCGGAAAGAATGTAGCATTTCCCTCTTTTTCCGCGTTCGGTGCAGAGAAAGATACCCTTTGCGACGTCCCGAACATCGACGAAGTCGTAGCCGCCTTTAACGGCGAACGGCAGACGGCCGCGGATGAAAGCGGAGATAAGACGGGTTATGTTTCCGCATTTTTCGTCACCCGGGCCGATGATGCCCGAAGGATGAACGACGGAGGCGTTGAGTCCTTTTTCGGCGGCGGCAAGAACTGCGGCGGTCGCCGCGGCTTTGCTTTTTGCGTAAGCGCCGTTTACCTTATCGGGCGAAAAGTCCGAGATTTCGCGCATTTTATCGCCCTCCGGCAGCTCCGGAATGGCGTGGACGGAACTGACGTAAACAAGTTTTTCGACACCGTGACGCAGGCATCTTGAAATGATGTTCTTCGTGCCGTCGATGTTGACGCGGTAGATCGCCTGTCCCGGCTCGCTTGCGACGGAGATCATACCGGCGCAGTGAATGACGCAGACGCCGCTGTCGCCGGAAAGGAACAGACCGCCGAGAGAACTGTCGTCGGTCACGTCGCCGCGAACCCAGACGACGCTTTCCGGAAGATCGGACGGCAGTTTTTCGTTTTCAAGCGCGAGCGCGCGGATATTTTCCGCCTTGACGCCGCGACAGAGAAGTTCTCTTACAACGGCGCTGCCGAGAAAGCCCGCCGCCCCCGTTACAATATACTCTTTATACATAATATTCACCTCGGAACATAAACGAATTCTGAAATTTTATAGACATCTATTGATTATCTTTCGCATTTATATTATAATATATTCGAACGCGAAATGCAATAGTCAATGTTGCGGCAGGCGAAAGATAATCGACATACGCAACGGCGCAGTCAAATAACTTTCCGAATTTTTTTAGGAGGACGTTATGAAAACGGACGCAAGGGTCAGATACACGCTGAAAATGTTAAAGGATTCCCTGTTGAGGCTGCTTGAAGAAAAGCCGATAAACAAGATAACCGTCAAGGAGGTCTGCGAGCGGGCGGAGCTGAACAGGGCGACGTTTTATCTGCATTTTTCGGACTGCTTTGAACTGCTTGAAAGCATCGAAAACGACCTGTTGAGAGACTTTGAGACGGCGCTCGGCAAATCGGAAAAAACCGATGTTGCGGGGCTTATAGCGACGATATACGATATGATAGACCGCAACCGTCAGATATGCCGCGTGCTGATTTTTGAGAACCCGAAAGCGACGCTGCTGCGGAAAATGATAGAGCAGGCAAAGCAGCCGAGCCTTGCAAGCTGGCGCTCCGAGCTGAAAGACGTATCGGCGGAGACCCTTGAAATGCTTTATATACATCTGTCAAACGGGCTGCTTCACGTTGTCGTTGAGGGCTACGGGAAATATGACAGAAAAACGGTCGCGGAATTTGCGGACAAAGTCGTCAAGGGCTCGTTCTGCGCAGCCGAAGCGGTGAAATAACGCTTAAAAAACCGGAACGGGGATGTAAAAAAAGCCCAGACCGCAAAAAAGGCTGAAAAATACAAAAAAAGCAATGGTCTAAAAGATAAACAAAACGACTCAAAACAGCGATTTTTGTGTTTTTCATAAAATAAGATTTTAATACGCCTTTTTTGCTACGGGCGAATCTCACCTCTCGACGTACCTATGTACGCCTTCGGGTTCGATTCACCCATTCTGAACCTTTTTTCCTATCCCCAACGGGGATGTAAAAAAAACTTGCGTTTTTTTTACATCCCCGTTACTTTCACAATCATTAAAAAATAATCATTAAAAAAACAGGCGGAACGGGGCGGTTTTACCGTCCCGTTCCGCTTATATTGTCAAACAGATATAAGATATAAGATGATGCCCGTTATTTCTTTTTGACGTCATTGAATCCGACGCGCGCCGCATAGTGCGTGTGAAGGAGTTCGTGCGCCTTGTGAGAGTTGGGCTCGCCGAGGAAGTCCCTGTAAAGCTGCTGAACCTGCGTGTTGTTGTGGGACTGTCTGACAGTCTGTCTCTCATCCTCGGAATAAAGGGCGTTGGCTCTTTTTTCCTTGTAGGTGTCGAGAATATCGATGTCCTCGTCGGGCAGGAAACAGGGTTTTACAAACGGCTGACCGCCGCCCGCGATACAACCGCCGGGGCAACCCATAACCTCGATGAACTGATACTTGGACTTGCCTGCGCGGATCTCGTCAAGCAGAACTCTCGCATTCTTCATACCGTGAGCGACCGCAACGTTGATGTGGGTGCCGTTGATTTCCAGCGACGCCTCTTTGATTCCGTCGAAGCCTCTGACCTCGGTGAACTCTATCTTGCCGTACTCGTCGCCCGTCAAAACGTGGTAAACGGTTCTGAGAGCCGCTTCCATAACGCCGCCGGTAACGCCGAAGATGACGCCCGCGCCCGAATACTCACCCATAATGTCGTTGTCGGGTTCTTCGTCGGGAAGCTTTCTGAAATCAATACCGGAACGCTTGATGAGTTTTGCGAGTTCTCTGGTGGTCAGAACAGCGTCAACGTCACGAATGCCGTCAACTTCCATTTCGGGACGGGTCTTTTCGTATTTTTTCGCGGTACATGGCATGATTGAAACAACAAAGATGTCTTTCGGGTCAAGTCCGTTTTTCTCTGCGAAATAGGACTTGATTATCGCGCCCTGCATCTGGTGCGGGGATTTGCAGGAAGAAAGGTGATCGAGAAGATCGCCGTAATTGTATTCCGCAAAGTTTATCCAACCGGGAGAGCAGGAGGTTATCATCGGAAGATGTTCGCCCGATTTAAGTCTGCCGAGAAGTTCGGTTCCCTCTTCCATAATGGTGAGGTCTGCGCCGAAGTTGGTGTCGTAAACTTTGTTGAAGCCGAGACGGCGGAGAGCCGCAAACATTTTGCCTGTTGCGGGAGTTCCTATCTTCATACCGAACTCTTCGCCTATTGCCGCGCGAACCGCGGGAGCGGTCTGAACAACAACATATTTGCCAGCAGCCATAGCCGCGTCAACCTTGTCTATTTCGGAAACTTCCATCAATGCGCCTGTCGGACATACGGAAACGCACTGACCGCAAAGAATGCACGGGCTGTCCGCAAACGAACGGTTTTCCGCAGGTCCTACGATGGTTTTGAAGCCTCTGTTTTCAAAGCCGAGAATACCGAGACCGTGAGCGTTTTTGCAGCGTTCGATACATCTGCCGCAAAGAATGCACTTGGAAGTGTCGCGCATTATGGACGGAGAAAGTCTGTCAACGGTCGCGGGAGTTTTCGCTCCTGCGAATCTGCCCTCTCTCGCGCCGACAAGCTGAGCGACGTGGAGAAGTTCGCACTGACCGTTTTTGCCGCACTGCTGGCAGTTTACGTTATGATTGGAAAGAAGGAGTTCAACGGAAGCTCTTCTTGCCGCCGCCGCTTTCGGAGTGGAAATTCTTATCTCCATACCCTCCGCAACGGGGTAAACGCAGGAAGCGATGAGGCCTCTTGCGCCGGTGGCTTCAACGAGGCACACGCGGCAGGAACCCTGAGAGCATTCGCCGTGGTTGAAAGCGCAGAGGGAGGGTATCTCGTAGCCGCATACTCTTGCCGCTTCGAGGACGGTAAGTCCCTCTTCGACTTCGTAGGGGACTCCTTCGATTTTAATATTTATCTTAGCCATTATTTCAGTCCTCCCAAATTATTCCTTAACGATTGCCTTGAACTTACAGGTTGCGATACAAGCGCCGCACTTGATACACTTCTTGGAGTCTATTTCAACGGCGGGCAGTTTCTTGCCGGGCGCGGTGTAATCGGTCTTCGAGATAGCGTTTGTCGGGCAGGCACGCATACACATTCCGCAACCGAAGCACTTATCCTTGATAACGGTGTAGTGCATAAGTTTTTTGCAGACGCCCGCGGGACATTTCTTGTCTACGATGTGCGCGAGATATTCGTCTCTGAAATGCTTGATGGTGGAAAGAACCGGGTTTGCGGCGGTCTGACCGAGCGCGCAGAGAGAGTTGGTTTTAAGCGTCGCGGCGATCTCTTCAAGTTCGTCGAGATCTTCCAGCGTTCCGTTGCCCTCGGTGATCCTTGTAAGAATTTCAAGCATTCTTCTTGTTCCGATACGGCACGGAGAACATTTTCCGCAGCTTTCATCAACGGTAAACTCGAGGAAGAATTTCGCAAGGTCCACCATGCAGGTGTCCTCGTCCATAACTATAAGTCCGCCCGAGCCCATCATGGAGCCTATCGCGGTGAGGTTGTCATAGTCTATCGGGGTATCTATAAGAGATGCGGGAATACATCCGCCGGAAGGACCGCCGGTCTGCGCCGCCTTGAACTTTTTGCCGTTCGGAACGCCGCCGCCGATATCTTCAACGATTTCGCGAAGAGTTGTGCCCATCGGGATCTCAACAAGACCGGTGTTATGTATTTTGCCGCCGAGCGCGAATACCTTGGTACCCTTGGATTTCTCGGTTCCCATGGAAGCGAACCATTCGGGACCTTTGAGGATTATCTGCGCGATGTTGGCGTAGGTTTCAACGTTATTGATTATGGTCGGCTTGCCCCACAAACCTTTTATTGCGGGGAACGGCGGACGGGAGCGCGGCATACCTCTGTTACCCTCGATGGAGGTCAGAAGAGCGGTTTCCTCACCGCAGACGAACGCGCCTGCGCCGAGACGGATATGAATATCGAAATTAAAGCCCGTGCCGAAGATGTCGTTGCCGAGAACGCCGTACTCTCTTGCCTGTTTGATTGCGATTTTAAGACGTGCGACCGCGATGGGATATTCCGCACGAATGTATATCCAACCCTCGTCAGCGCCTATCGCGTAACCTGCAATAGCCATGGCTTCGAGAACCGCGTGCGGGTCGCCTTCAAGAACGGATCTGTCCATGAACGCGCCGGGGTCGCCCTCGTCCGCATTACATACAACGTATTTTTTATCGGAAACGCTGTTGCGGGCAAACTGCCATTTTCTGCCGGTCGGGAATCCGCCGCCGCCTCTGCCGCGAAGACCGGAATCAAGGATAGTCTTTATAACGTCCTCGGGAGTCATCTCTTTGAGAACCTTCGCAAGCGCGAAATAACCGTCCATCGCGATATATTCGTCGATGTTTTCGGGGTTGATAACGCCGCAGTTACGCAGCGCGACACGCAGCTGCTTTTTGTAGAACTGCGTGTTGGAAAGGGACGAGTTGAGAATCTGTTCCTCGGTCTCGTTCTCCTCTTCCTTGTATATAAGGCGTTCAACGGGACGTCCTTTGAGGAAGTGTTCCTCAACGATTTCGGGAACGTCGTCCGCCGTTACCTTGCTGTAAAATACTCCCTCGGGGTAAATTATCATTATCGGACCGAGAGCGCAAAGACCGAAACATCCGGTCTGCACGACCTTGATCTCGTCTTCAAGACCCTGTGCGGCTATTTCTCTGTGGAGCGCTTCCTGGATCTCGGCGCTGCCCGAAGAGGTACAGCCGGTACCGCCGCATATAAGTGCGTGAATTCGAAACATAGCGTTTTTTCCTCCTGTTAATTATAAAGACGTGGTGCCTATCGTGTATTCGGAAATAACTTTTCCGCCCTTGAGATGTTTCTCAACGACTTCTTTCGCCTTTTCCGCCGTCATCTTGATGTAGGTGACCTTGTCCTTGTCCTTTTCGTAAATTTCAACGATAGGCTCGTATTGGCAAAGTCCGATGCAGCCCGTTTGAGTTACGGAAACTTTCGTTGCGAGACCCGCTTCGTTTACGCCTTCCACAAAAGCGTTCAGAACGGGGCGCGCGCCCGCCGCGATGCCGCAGGTCGCCATACCGACAACGACGCGAACATTGTCGTTTTCCGCGTTGCGGACTGCGACTTTGTCCTGCATCTTCTGTTTGATTGCCATAAGTTCTTCAAGAGATTTCATAACTTGAATTCCTTTCTTGGTGGATATATATTATTATTTTTTTCTCTCAATTTTAAGAAGTATAAAAGTTATAACGCTTTGACTTTACAAAACGGAACTCTCCGTCAGCCGCACAGCCTTTTTTTTCGCTTCGCGAATGTTTATATCGTCGCGCTGCGCCGAATAAACGGTAAAAGCCGATTTTTATACGCCGTGCGAAACTGTTGCTTCGCAACACGCACATGGCTATTCGTAAAATGCGCTCTCCCTCATTTTACGAGAAGAGATTTCATAATGAAAATCCTTTCTGATGGTATATATTATTATTTTTTTCTCTCAATTTTAGGGATTATAAAAGTTATAACGCTTTGACTTTACAAAACGGAACTCTTATCGCCTACCCTTTCATCGCCGCATATTCCTCGTTCATCGAGCCGCGAATCCAATCGAGGACCTCGTATTCCGAGAGCGGAACGTCGCCGAGAACGGCGCGGAGTTCGGCGCAGCAGACGCGGACTTGTCCGCGAGGGGTTGTGTGCGTGAAAGTGAAATTTATGTCGGGATTGCCCTGTATCAGACTTACGACCGTTTCGGTCAGGTCTCCGAGCGGAATAAAATCAATGTGATGTAGTCCGAACGTTGCCGTAAGGGTCGTGCCGTGATCTTGCGGGAACTCTTTTTCGGAACGTGAAGTTATCTTCACGTCGCCGCCCGTCTGAACCGCAAGCATTTTGAGAAACGGAACGCCAAGTCCCACGGAACGGGTCTTTCTTGTCGTAAAAAACGGGTCGGAAAGTTTTTCGACCTGTTCGCGGCTCATTCCGCAGCCGTTGTCCGTGACGGTGAATGTCAGCATACCGTTTTCGTCTTCGGTGAGCGAAATTTCTATCTCTGTCGCGCCCGCGCGGACAGAATTCATCGTTATATCAAGAACGTAAAGGGAAAAATCATCCATAACTTTTCTCCGTTCGTCAATTTCGGAGTTTTTCGATAAGCGCTTTCCGCAAAAAGGCGGAAACGGAAGTGCCGTCTTCGGGAGGTTCGGGCAAAGATATCGAGTTTGAACCGTCCGAAAGGGCTTCAAGCCTGTGCGCGTCCGAGCAGACGACGAAATTTTTGTTTTTCAGGTTCGGGAACCGCCGTATATATTCGTCAAACGCTGCGCCGTCGTTCAGTTCAAACGACGAAAAGCGCGGTTCTTCGGGAAAATCACCGAGAACGGCTACGATACCGTTCGATTGCCTGTCTATGTGAGCGGGGTGGCAAACGCCGCCGTATTCCGTGCAGAGCGCGTGCGCCGCATACAGATCAAGGTCGGTCGCATTTATCAGCAGGTCGGGTTCCGTACTTATAATATTATCATCCGCGTCCATAACAAGTTGGTCGCCGAATATTTCGGGGCGGTTCGCTATCCTTATCCGATGAGCGGCAACCGCTTTGTCAAAAGCCATCGCGCCGTCAAGCGTGTCAAAAAGACAGATGACGTGAATATCTTCGGCTGTCGTAAGTTCCATGCCGCCGACGGGGACGATGCCGTGCCGCTTTGCAGCCGCAAAAAACGCGGGGCAGTTCGCGGAAGTGTTATGGTCTGTCAGTGCAACTATCTCCAAACCGAGCAAAGACGCAAGTCCCGCAATATTGGCGGGCGTCATATCGTTTTCGGCGCAGGGAGAAAGGCAGGAATGAACGTGAAAGTCATATTTGAAATCGCGCATGGCGTTTTCAACCTTTTTCGGAAAGATCCGCGGCGTATAAAATGCCGCATATCTCATAAACGGAAAGCGGGGACGAAAGAACGGTTATCCCCTTTTCTTCTGCGGCGGCTTTGGCGTCGGGAGCAAGTTCGACGTTTTCGGCAAGCACAACGGCTTTTGCGTCCGTCAGACTTGCGACCGCAATGACATTGACGTTGGTCATAATGGTTATCCAAAGATTATCCGCCTCGACGCGGCTCATCGCGCGGCTCAAAAAATCCCCGGCATAAACGCCGTTGAAATCGGACGGCATATCGCCGACGACGCAGGAAAGCGAAAGAGAAGAAACAAGAGTGTCAAGTTTCATCGTCTTCATCCTCCTTATTTATATGAGCCTTTTTGTTTGCGATAAATTTCTTTGTCAGCTCGTTTGCCTGGCGCATACTCAGACATTGGTGGAACAGTTCGCGCATTATTACGGTGCATTCGTCTATCTCGGTCTCCTTTTTCACGACATCCTCCGCAAACGCAAGGCAGGTGGGAGCGCCGCAGGAGCCGCAATCGATACCGGGTAGGTTGGCTGTGATATTCTCAATATCGCTCATCATGCGCATAGCCTCGTTTCGGTCTTCCGAAAGACGCATTTCCGAGCCGTAAAAAACGGATTTGTCCGTAAAGCAGTATTCGGGAATGTCATCGTCATTCGGTCTGTTCGGGCTGACGGGCAGATAGCGTTTTATCGACTGCAAACGGGCTTGGGCAATATAAGGATTGGCAACGGTCATAGCCCCGCCGACGCAGCCTCCGCTGCAAGCGTTGAGTTCGATAAAATCAAGACCCGTTATATCCTTATTCTCAATCTGGTCAAGCACGCGGACGCAGTTTTCGATGCCGTCCGCGGCAAGGTAACTGTCGTTGAACGCCGCCGAACTTTCGCCGCCGGTCGTTGCCCAACCTATGCCTATCATTCCCGCCTCGGAAGTATGCGCGGGATATTCGCCGCTTTTCATTGCGTCAAGCAACTTAAAATAAGTGTCCCGAACGGAAACGACGCAGTCGATGTTGTTTTTGTCCCCCGCAAAGCCGTTTTTGACGTAACTGACTTTGGCGGTGCAGGGAGATATGAAAAATATGCCTATCTCGGAGGGCTTCACGTCGGGGTGAAGTTCCGCGGCACGGTCGCGGGCTATCTTTGCCGCGATCTCGATAGGAGGAAGCAGAGGCATGATATTTTCCGCAAGATACGGATAGTTCATGCATATCATTCTTGTTATTACGGGACACGCGGAACTTATCACGGGTTTGACTATATCCTTGCGGTTCAGATACATCCGCGTGTACGCGGAGACCATTTCCGCGGCGCAGGCAACTTCGAAAACATGGTCGAATCCGACGGCGTGCAAGCCTTCTATTATATAGTCGGCGCTTGAAATGCCGTCAAACTGACCGTAAAGCGCGGGCGCGGGCAATGCCACCGTCACCTTGAACTCTTTCATTCGGTCAAGTTTGTCGTGCACGGCGCGCTTTGCCTTGTGCGGGCACACCTTGATGCACTCGCCGCAGTCTATGCACTTGGAAGAGCGTATGCTCGCTTTTCCGTCCCGTATTCTTATCGCTTCGGTCGGGCAACGTTTCAGACAGGTGGTACAACCGACGCACTTTGACTCGTCGAGAGAAACGGAATGTTTGTAATCCTGCATCAATGCTCACGCCCTTTCGGAAAGATAAAAAGGTTCACGCATATTTTTCTGTTTCGGAACGCCGTTGTTCCGCAAGGTTCATTACTTGTGTTGAGACCCGATATTGCAATCAGAGATTGACCGTCATGGTTATGGTCGTGCCAACGCCGACTTCGGTGTCTATTTTCATCGAATCGGTGTACTTCTTCATATTCGGAAGTCCCATTCCCGCGCCGAATCCGAGAGCGCGGATATTGTCGCGGGCGGTTGAGTAGCCCTCTTTCATCGCAAGAGCGACATCGGGAATGCCCGGACCTTTGTCGGCAAGAACTATCACGACTTCGTTATCGGTAACCGTGACGTCGGCAACGCCGCCCTCGGCATGGATGACCATGTTTATCTCACCCTCATACATCGCTATCGAAACTTTTCTGATAACGTCGGGAGAAACACCGAGTTGGCGCAGTTTTTTCTTGACCTTGACGGACGCTTCGCCCGCGGACGAAAAGTCCGCGCCGTCAACGTCGAAATGGAAAGTCACGTCTGCCATATCACTTTTTCCCCAATCCGGAAGAATACAGAAGTCCGCTTGCCTCGAAAGCGCGGCGCTTGGTCGCAAGAAGAACTATACCGCTGTCGGCGGCAAGTTCTATCATCTCCAAGGAAGGTCTCTTGTTGCGGACGAACACGACGCAGACCATATCCATCATTTCGGCGGTTCTGACGACCTGCGGATTGACAAGTCCCGTCAGAAGCACTCCCTGATCTTTGACGTATGCGAGAACGTCGCTCATCATATCGCTGCAACAAGCGGAAAAAACCTCGGTGTTCAGCAGTTCCTCACCGCAAAGCACTTCGGCATCAAGCAAAGTTTTTATATCGCTTATCTTCATTTTTCTGACCTTTCGGCGCGGAGAGACCCGACGCGCATTCTTTTTCTTTATAACTTATTATTGAGCCGCGGCGCGATATTCCTCGACAATGCCGGGAACCATATCCACGGTAACTTTCGGATAAACTTTTCCGTTAATGGTAACAGCCGGAGCGATACCGCAGGCACCGATGCAGCGGAGAGCGTCTATTGTGAAAAGACCGTCTTCTGTGGTCTGTCCCGCGCCGATGCCGAGAATTTCGGAGAATTTGTCTATAACCTGCTGTGCGCCTTTGACGTAGCAAGCGGTTCCGAGACATACGCCGATAACGTATTTGCCGTTCGGAACAAGGGAGAAGAAGGAATAGAAAGTTACGACGCCGTAAATTTCGGCAACGGAGATTCCCGTTTTGTCGGAAACTATCTGCTGAACTTCGAGAGGAATGTAACCGTATTCGTTCTGGATATCGTTCAGAATCATGATGAGCGGAGTTTTTTCTCCCGCGTGTCTGTCGCAGATCTCCGTTATGTGTTTAACGGCGTTTTCATTCAAATGAGCCATAAGCCCCTCCTTGTAAAATTTGCGGTTTGACCGACTTGTTTTTCAATGTTTAAAGGCAATCACGCAAGCCTGAGCAAGCATTTTTGCCGTATGTTATGTAACATTAAGCATAACGCATATATCTTATCATATATTGTCGGGTTTTGCAAGACCGTTCGTTACATTTTTGACAAAAATCACAAAAAGTTTAACACATACCATTTTGGTATGAAACCGCTTGCAATCACCGACATTTTTTTATGTGTGCTTTTTTATTCGAAAAATCATTTTCGGCAGAATTGTGACATAATCACACAAATAACACACTGCTCGCGGCGGTTAGCAACGGCTTTACCAAGCAGTTGCTCTTACAGTTGTGCAAAACGACCTAACGGGTCAAAAAGCAAGTTCAAAAAAAGGCGTTTGTAAAAACCCTCACGATTAAAGTTCAGAAAAAGTTTGCATAATTCAATCGAAAAATATTGTTTTTTGGGGAAAAACGAAAGAGAACGTCGAAACGTCCCGAATTTCCGTTTGCCAAAAATGAAAGTTTGCCGATATTTTGTATTTGCTCTTTACAAAAAATACTTTATATGGTATAATGTACAAAGAATATTATGTTTTACGGGACGCGCATATATGACCGAAAAACTTTATTACGACGACCCGTTTTTGTTTGAGTTCAACGCAACCGTGACGGAAGTCACCGAGAACGGTGTTGTGCTTGACAGAACGGCGTTCTTTCCCGAGGGCGGAGGACAGGCGGGCGACCGCGGAACAATAAACGGCATCGAGGTTTCCGACACAAAAACCGTGGACGGAAAGATAGTGCATTTCATTTCATCTCCCCTGCCGCTCGGTGCGGAAGTCCTTTGCGAAGTGGACGCGAAAGAGCGTTTCCGCAAAATGCAGCACCATACGGGCGAGCATATCGTTTCGGGGCTTGCGTGGCGCGAATACGGGCTGACGAACGTCGGTTTTCACCTCGGAGACGAGGACATGACGCTTGATTTTGACAAAGAGCCGACGGAGGAAGAGTTGCTGCGGATTGAACGCATGGCAAACGAAGCGGTGGCAAAAGACATCGCCGTGGAGACGGACTTTCCGTCACCGGAAGAGTTGGCAGACATAGAATTCCGCTCAAAAAAAGAATTGACGGACGCAATAAGAATTGTCACGATACCGGGATACGACGTTTGCGCGTGCTGTGCGCCGCACGTCCGTTCAACGGGACAGATAGGGCAGATAAAACTGCTTGACAGAATGCGTTGGAAAGGCGGCGTTCGCATTCACGCAAAATGCGGATTTGCGGCGCTGGACGATTACAACGACAAATATGCGAACGTGAAAAAGATTTCCGCTTCGCTCTCCGCAAAACAGAGCGAGGCAGCGAAAGCGGTCGAAAGGCTTGCGGAAGAGCTGCGTGAAGTAAAAGCGAAAAACGCCGAACTTTCAAAACAGATAGCGACTTTGCGGGCGCAGAGTGCCGAACCGACGGACGGAAATCTGCTGTTCTTTATTGACGGCGCGGACGCGGATATACTGCGGCTGACGGTAAACGAAGCCATGGAAAAATGCAGCGGCGTGTGCGCGGCGTTTTCGGGCGGCGACGGCACGGGATACAAGTTTGTTGCAGCATCGAAAAACGGCGGAATGAGAGAGTTTTCCAAAAAGATGAACGAGGCTCTTTCGGGACGCGGAGGCGGCAAAGACGATATGATACAGGGCAGCGTGGGCTGTTCAAGAAAAGAGATAGAAGATTTTTTTGCACAGTAAAAGAAAAAGAGAGGCAAACGGTATGAAAAGAATACTTGCGGCATTGCTGACATTGACGCTGACGGTCGCTTTTCTTGCGGCGTGCAACGGCGGAAAAGACCCCGCTCCGACGGAGACCACACCTAACGCGCAGACACAGCCGAGCGGTTCGGACATGAGCGTGACAGAGCCTTCGGGCGAACCCACGCCCGAGAACACGACGAAAAATACGTCGCAGAGCGAGAACACGGCTCAAAGCACAGAGCAGACCTCTGCCGAAACACAGCAGACGACAAAAAATCCGCTTATCGAGACTTCGGGTTCGGGCGGTAATTCGGGCGGAAACAGTTCTTCCGAAGACCTGAACAGATATTATGTACCCAACACATATTCGTACTTTACCCCGAAATCATCGGCGGTCTCGCTTTCGTGGTTCGACGATGCGGTATTCATGGGAGACTCCCGTTCGGTCGGGCTTGTGGCATACACGGGACTGACGAACTCCACTACCGCAAAAGATTATACAAAAGTATCGCTGACAATATTCGGCTATGATTCAAAAGCGGTCACAACGGTTGACGGCGTGGCTTGTACAACTTCGCAGGCGCTGCGCAAGGTCTCGTTTTCGAAAGTTTACATAGCGTTCGGAATGAACGAGTGCGGCTATTCCAAATCGAGTTTTATCAGCAAATACAGAGAGGTCATTCGCGACATCAAGTCCATAAACCCGTCGGCAAAAATTTACGTTGAAGATATTTTGCCCGTAACGGCGACAAAATCCGCGAACTCGGATGTGTTCAACAACCCGAGAATAAATGAATACAATCAGGCGCTTATGCAGTTGGCACAGGAGGAGGGCGTTTACTTCCTCGCGGTTTCGGAGAACATGAAAACGTCGAGCGGAACGCTTCCCTCGGACGAAGCGGCAAAGGACGGATTGCATTTCGGCGGTTCGCTGTGCAGAATTTGGCTGTATTACCTGAGAACGCATACGGGTAATTAAACTACGGGGAAATATACCCGACCGAAGTTTTACATCACATCAAATAATATTACATTCACAATATTACGGAGGAATTCACAAATGAAAAAGATTCTTGTTACGGTGCTTGCGGCGCTGACTGTACTTGCGATTGCGGGCTGCAAAGGTTCGGACACGAACAACACGACAAAAGGTTCCGACACGGAGCAGAAAACGACAGAACAGGCGCAGGCGTTCGACGCGGCGGCTGTCAAAGCGTCCATTCTTGAAAAAGTTACTTTTGACAAAGAAGTTGTGGAACTTAAAGCGGAAAACGCGCTTGTTGAATATTCGATAACGGACACAAACGTTAAGTGCCTTGCATACAATGCGGCGCCCGGAACATCCGCAGACCAGCTTGTAATATTCGAAGCACCCGATGAAGCGACGGCAAAGACAACGCTTACGCAGGCGCAGGCATACATATCCGATATGGCGGGCGTTTACGAGAGTTACGCACCCGAAGAAGCGGCAAAACTGAACAATGCGGTGATCGCACAGAACGGCAACTATGTTGTTGTGGTGGTTGCGACGGACGCAACTCCTGCGGCGGCGATAGTGAAATAAATCGCCCAAAGAAATATTTTTCCGCAATATAAGACGACAACATAATCTTTTGCGGGCTGAAAAAAGCACTCTGTCAAAGCATAAAAAATGCTCTGAATGCGGGCATTTTCAACATAACCATATCACTGAAAAAGGATACTCTCTTTATGACTTTCAGCAGCATCCTGTTCCTGTTTTTCTTCTTGCCTGCGGCGTTGCTGTTCTGCCGTTACGACGTGTTCATTCCGCCGTCGGTTAAGCGCAGAATGTCGGTCCAGACAAAGAAAAAACATTTCAAAATCGAAAACCTGTTTATTCTGATTTTCAGCCTGTTCTTTTACGGGTGGGGCGAGCCGAAATATATCGTGATAATGATATTCACGATACTGCTCAATTATACCTGCGCGCTGCTTATCCACTCAAACAGGACAAAAGGCAAGCAAGGCGCGGCAAAAGCGGTGCTTGTGGTTTCCGTTATCCTGAACCTCGGAATACTCGGATTTTTCAAGTATTTCAACTTCTTCCTGACGAATATCAACAACATATTCGGACTTGACATTCAATTTTTGAAACTTGCGCTTCCGATAGGCATTTCGTTCTACACGTTCCAGACGATGTCCTATACGATAGACGTTTACCGCAACGACGCGAAGGTGCAGAAAAACATCATCAACCTCGCGGCTTACGTCACGATGTTTCCTCAGCTTATCGCGGGACCCATCGTGCGTTATCAGGACGTGGCGGAGCAGCTTGAATACAGAGACGGCACGGCGGAAAAGTTTGCGCAGGGGGTGCAGAGATTCTGCATAGGTCTTGGCAAAAAAGTGCTTTTGGCAAACAATATCGGCGCGCTGTGGGACACGGTCAAAGTCATGGAAAACCCGACGGTGCTTTCGGCGTGGCTGGGTGCTTTTGCGTTTATGTTCCAGATTTATTTCGACTTCTCGGGCTACTCCGATATGGCGATAGGCATGGGCAAAATGCTCGGCTTTGAGTTTTTGGAAAACTTCAACTATCCTTATATGGCGCGGAGCGTGACCGACTTCTGGCGCAGGTGGCACATCTCGCTCGGAACATGGTTCCGCGAATATGTCTACATTCCGCTCGGCGGCAACCGCAAGGGCACGGCGCGGCAGATACTAAACCTGCTTATCGTTTGGGGGCTGACGGGCTTTTGGCACGGCGCAAGCTGGAACTTCCTCTGCTGGGGTCTTTACTTCGGAATAATTCTCATCATTGAAAAAACTTTCCTGCTCAAGCGGCTGCAAAAAGCGCCGTGGTTCGTCGGAAGCGTTTACACGCTGCTGCTCGTTATTTTCAGCTGGATAATTTTCGCGGTTGAGGATTTCACGCAGATACCGGTCTATCTCGGCTCGATGTTCGGCGTGAACACGTCGCTTTACGATTCAAACGCGCTGTATCTGCTTATATCAAACGCGATACTGTTCGTTATTCTCATACCCGCGGCGACGAACCTGCCCGCAAGGCTGATGAAAAAAATATTCCCGTCCGAGGATAAGGCGGTGGCGGTGCAGACCGTTGTCAAAAACGTGTTCTGTATAGCGCTGCTCATTCTTTCGGTCGCAAGTCTGGTTTCGGATTCATACAATCCGTTCCTCTATTTCAGGTTTTAGGAGGTTGCTGTGAAAAAGAATACCGGATATATAATAACAACCGTTGTTTTCGTCGTTTTTCTGTTCGGGCTGGCGATAGCGAACCTGATATACAATCCCGACGATTTCTCGGAAACGGAAAACAGAATGCTTGCGACTTTCCCGAAACTGACGGCGGATTCCCTGTTCGGCGAGGATGGCGATTTCTGCGAAAAGACGGAGGAATACATCAACGACCGCTTTGTTATGCGTGACACGTTCACGGCGATAAACGCAAGCGCGGATTACCTTTTGAACAGGCGCGATATCGGCGGGATATGGGTCTGCAAAGACGGTTATTATATGACAAAATGCACGCCCGAAGAAGTTAACGAAAGAACGGTTTCTTCAAACGTTCTCGGCGTCGAAAAATTCTTTGAGAATTTGGACGGAAACAAATACTTTATGCTTGTTCCGTCAGCCTCTCTCATATACCGCGACAAACTGCCCGCGTTTGCGAACGAGTTTGACCAGCAAACGGAGATAAACAACATTTTTGCGGGCGTGACGGCGGGCAAAAACGTGGATGTGAGAGACGCGTTCTTTGCTTCCGACGAACAACTCTATTACAGAACCGACCACCACTGGACAAGCGACGGCGCGTATACGGCGTATCGCGAGTTCTGCAAGACGGCGGGGCTTGAACCGCTTGAAAAATCGGATTTTGAGATAAAAACCGTTTCAACGGAGTTTCAGGGCACGCACGATTCGAAAGTTCTGCTCCCGTTTGCGGCAAAGGACGAGGTAAAACTCTATATTCCGAAGCAGTCCGAAACATTGAAAATAACGCACGACGGAGAGACTTCGGATTCGTTCTACGTTATGTCCGCGCTTGAAAAGAAAGACAAGTATCAGGTCTTCCTCGGCGGCAACTACGGCAGAGTGGACATCGAAACAGGCGTCAAAAACGGCAAGCGTCTGCTTGTTGTTAAAGACTCTTTCGCAAACAGTTTCGTTCCCCTGCTGACAACGCATTACGAAAAGATTTGTATGCTCGACCTGCGCTTTTTCTCCAAAAACCCGGACGACCTTGCCGCGCTTATTGATGAATTCGCACCGACCGACACTCTGATCCTTTTCAACATCGCAAACTTCATCTCCGACCCGACGATAAAGCGTTTGGCGATGTTTTCGAAATAGGCAATGAAAAAATCCGGTTTCACATTTCCCGATATTAAAACAATTTAACTTTCAATCATAAAGCAAAACGGAGCGGCAATGCCGCTCCGTTTTGCTTCAGCTTTGTCAATACTTTTGCGGTTTGTAACCGCAAAACTTTTTTTATACTGTTTGATTTCCGCAAAAGACTATATTTTTTTATCGTTGAAGCATAAGGAATTTTGGATAAGAAAAATTTCTCGGAATGTGTTTTTTCGCATTTTCGGTCTTTTTGCGGTTCGGGTGTTGATTCCCGACCTTCAATTTATATTCCGAATTTGGTTTTCAGGCGTTCGAGGACTTTGCCGAGAGGATAAGCGCAGACAAGCAGAAAAATGACATTTGAGACGGCGTAGACGAGAGTGAATGACGCGGACGAGGCGACAAAGCCGAGGTAACGCCGAAGATTGAAATATCCGTCCGCCCAAAGCGTTGACCAGACGTCCATAAGCAGCGAAAACAGGCAGCCGGCAAGCGCGCCGTAAGCGCAGAGCGCGACAAGATGTTTTTTCAGCACGGGGGCTAAAAGCCCCGCGATAAGTCCGACAATACCCCAGCTGAACATCTGGAACGGTGTCCACGGTCCCTGTCCGAAGTAAAAATTAGACAGAAGAGCGGAGAGCGCACCGATCATAAACCCCGCTTCGCCTCCGAAGTGGACGGCGGTTATTATGACGAGCGCGGCAACGGGTTTGAAACCGGGAACAGCGGCGAACGCCATTCTGCCGACGACGGAAAGTGCGACAAGGGCTGCAATGAGGACAAGCCGTTTGACATCGAGACTGCTTTTTTCAAAGCGCATAAAAAACGGAACTATCGAAAGAACGACGACGCAGAGACTTATCCATGCGTAACTGCGGGAGCCGAATACGAGTGCGCCGACAAGAACGACGGCGGGCACGAGAACGCAAAGGATAAGCAGGGTCAGCGTTTTTTTCAATTTTTCCGATTTGTTTACGGTCGGGAGAGACATAACAAAGTCCTTTCGCAAGCAGTGAAAGACGGCATACAAAGAATTTTATATACGGTTGTTTCCGTCATTGAATTTATAAACTTATTCTCCGCTCTTTTTCTGCGCTCTGCATTTTGCGACAACGCTTTTGCAGGTGACAGCGTTTTTCCAAAGACGGCGCGCCATGCGGTTGGCGGCGGTGGTGTAGAAATTGTTTTCGGAGAAAAAGCGGGACGGAGTGTCGCAGGCAAGTATCTCACCGTCAAAGAAAAGCGCGCAGCGGTCGGCGTTTTCGGCGGCAAATTCGACGTCGTGGGTGACGATAAAAATGCAAAGTCCGTCATTTTTCAGCGTTTGCAGAAGCGACGCCAAGGACGCTTTCGAAAAGGCGTCAAGTCCTTTTGTAGGTTCGTCCAGAAGCAATATCTTAGGTTCTGACAAAAGCGTTTTGGCAAGGGCGCATTTTTGCTGTTCGCCGCCCGAAAGGTCGAGCGGATGTTTTTTCAGAAACGGTGTTATTCCGAGTTTTTCGGAAATTTCAGAAATACGTTTTTCGCGCTCGGGTTTTGACAGTCCGCACGCTTCGGCAAGTTCTTCGAGGTCTTTTTGAACCTCATCGCGGACAAAAACAGTCTGAGGATCCTGCGGCAGAAGCGCGATGTTTTTGCGATAAAGCGAATTGCCCTTGAATTTTGTTATCGGAGTGCCGTTGATAAGAGTTTTTCCGCGATACGCGCGGTTAAGTCCCGCGATGACGTTCAGCGTCGTGGTCTTGCCGACGCCGTTCCCGCCGAGCAGGCAGAAAATCTCTCCCGAGTATGCTTTCAGGCAGGTGGCGCGAAGCACATCGGGCAGGTCGCGTTCATAGCGAAACCACACGTTTTTGAGTTCAACTGCCGGCGTTTTATCTTTTTCCGCAGCGGACGAATCGGGTTCATCGGACGGCAGCGGAGCATTCGGAGCGGGCGCGAAGTTTTTTTCGAGAAAATCCCTGCCCTCGCGAACGGTCAGCGGGCAAGTCTCCGAAAAGCCTTCAAGCGCCGAATAAATGCGGACGGCAGACGGAAGCGCCGCAAGCATGGGATGATTTTTGTTTATCGCAGCCAAACGTTTGCCCACGGCACGGGGCGCGTCGCAGACAACAATTTTTCCGTGTTCCATAACGGCGACTTTGTCGGCAACGGGGAAAATATCTTCAAGGCGGTGTTCGGCGATTATAACGGTAAGCCCGAGTTCGCGGTTGAGTTTTTTGAGCACCGAGACAAATTCCGTTGCGGCTATCGGGTCAAGTTGTCCCGTCGGTTCGTCAAGCAGTAAAATGCGCGGGTTCATCACAGTCACGGCGGCAAGGTTCAAAAGTTGCTTTTGCCCGCCCGAGAGTTCGTCCGTGGATTTGCGGAAACTGTCCGAGATGCCGAACCAACTTGCGGTCTCTCCGACGCGCAGGCGTATCGTTTCGGACGGAACGCCGAGATTTTCAAGCCCGTATGCGAGTTCGTGCCAGACCTTATCCGTAACTATCTGTTCATCGGGGTTTTGCATAACAAAACCTATATCGGAGGCGGCTTCGCGGTCGGACAGAGAAGAAAGCGGCTTGCCGCAGAATTTTACGTTGCCGCATTGTTCCCCGCTCGGCGTAAGTTCGCGTTTAAGCAGTTTGAGAAGCGTGGTCTTGCCGCAGCCCGACGCGCCGCAGAGCAAAACAAAGTCGCCCTCACCCACTTGCAAACTGACGTTTTCGACGGCGGGAGTTTCGGTTTTGGGGTATGTGAAAGTCAGATTTTCGATACTGAGTATTTCCATACGATTGCCTCCTTAATTTCAACTGCGAACGGGATAAGCGAAAGCGCCGCGAAAGCGATGTAAACGGCGACGGAAAGCGGCGAAAGCGGAATTTGCGAGACTTTGGGATAATAGTAGAAATCGACCGCACCGAGCGCCGAGCCGACGACGGAAAGCCCGACAAGGCATACCGTTGCCGCAAGCAAAACACCGTCACGCGGATAAAAACGAAACAACGAAAAACGGGTTCTGCCCGAAAGTCCGCTGCCCCGCGCTTTCATTGACATAGCGGTCTGCATAGAACTTTCGAGCGACCACGCAATCATTGAAACAAAGACGCGGCAAGCGCCGCAAACACGGTCAACAATGCCTTTTGAAGAATAAAGCCCCATCGCCTTTTGGGCACGGCTGACTTTTTTGAGACGGCGTTTGAAAAGCGGAATAAAGCGCATGGCGCAGGAAATAACGACGGAGATTTTCGGGAGCGTTTTGCCGAAAAGGTAAAGCGTTTTGTCAGCGGTCATAATTTTGCCGAAGCATTTACACCAGAGCATAACGCCGCAGACTGCGACGGCAAGTCCGACACCGTAAAAAAGCGCTTCGAGCGTGACCGCGTTGCCGTTAAGAAAAAAAAGAGGGGTCTGACCGTTATGCGAAAACAGCGGATTTGTGACCGTGACAAGCAAAAACAGCGGGATATAAAAAGCAATGTCGGAAAGCCGTTCGCGGCGGCGGGAAAGAGCGGCAGAAAAGAGTATTGCGCCGCAAAGCGCGGAAACGGTCAGCACGGGATTCTGCAAAAACGCAGAGATGAGAATGACCGAAAGAAAGTATAAAAACAGCGTTAGCGGGTTATATGAGCCGAATGCTTTCATTTTGCGGTCTCCTCTCCCACCCATTCGCACCCGACGTCTTCGCCGAGGTCGCAGGTGTATATCCATTCTATGTTCTGACCGTCTTTGAGTTCGTATTTCGAACAGCCGAAATTCGGGTATTCGCCGTCCACGCGGTACATCCAGCCCGAAAGCGGGCCGCAGGAGAACTCGTAAAGATAATTTATGCCCCTTATGTAAACGCTGCCGTAACTGTTTTCGTCCGAGCCCTGATACTCCATCTGTATCTTGTTATATCGCACGGCGCGGTCGAGAATATCAAAAACGGTGTCGCCGGGGCGCAGAACATACTCCGTCGGGGGCAGTATCACTCCGTCCGAGGGAATATAATCCCCCTGTTTTAAGGCAGGGTCGAGGTCGTCGAGATTTGAAAGCACCGTGTCGCAGCGAATGCTTATCGTCACGGTCTCGGAATCGGGTCTGATGTCGTCGATATGCGTCAGATAATACTCGTCCACGGACTGAATGTTCGTGCCTTTGATAACAAGCGCGACAAGCAATATAAGCGCGAATACGGCGATTATGTCCTTTTTCGTTTTACCTCTCCCCTTTCCTTGTTTTCGGCTGTGCCGATATGAATTTTATTGTCTGTGCAAATGTGAGTTTAGATTGAATATATTCGGCACAAGTTCGGTCAGTCCGAATCCTCGTTTTCGTATTCGGCGCGGAGTTCGTCCATTTCACGGCGTTTTTTCAGCCTGCGTTTGCGGACGTGAAGCGCCACGAATACGGCAAGCGCGGCGATAAGAACAACGGCTGCGGCGGCTATGACAAGCGCGCGGAGCAGATTGTCTATTCGCGTTTTTGTTTTTATCACGTCTTCCCAACGTTCTATTTTGAGTTTGTCATAATCGGCAAGCGCGTTGTAGCGTTCGACTATATCGTCAACGGTCTTTTTATCCGCAAGCGACGTTTTCTCAAACGGGTACAGTTTTTCTTTTATCTCGGCGTTCAGCGCGTCTATTTCAGCCTGAACTGCCGCTATTTCCGCTTTTGCGCGCGTCAGTTTTTCAAGATATAAGTCCTTGCCGTCAAAATCTTCGCTGCGTTCGAGTTTGGACAACAGCGTTGTGACGGTGACATATTGTTCGGTCGAAAGTTTTTCTGGAAGCGCGTCAACCGCGGCACGATCGGACGCCGTAAAATAAAGCAGCGGCGCGTCGGGTTCGTCTTTTTCGGGGCTTTCGACAACGGGCGTCTCTGCGGCGATCTTTTCAACATCGATATTCTTTGCTTTCGCAAGCGACGAAAGATGTCTGTAAGAATAGACATAGGAACGCTCGGTCTCGGGCAAAGAATAGTATTCCGCAAGCGCCGATCTGAGCGTTTTTGCGTCGGTGTTCGCGCCGAAAGAAGCAATTTTGTTTTCAACGGACGAAATGCGCGATTTAAGTTCCGCGCTCTGTTCGGAGCGGAAGTCGTAAAGAGTACGGCTGCCGTTTTCGCGGCGAATGAGCGCCGCCATGGTGTAAAGTGTCTGTTCCCCCGCCATTGTATTTGACGCGTCGGGAAGCGAGGACGGATTATCGGGGTCGTAAACGTAAGAATGGACGAACCCGCCGTCTTTCATTCGGTAACGGAGAATACCGTCATAAAGAGTATTCCCTTTTTTGATAAAGCGTTTATCCGTGAGAGGGTCTATACCGAGACAGCACAGCGCCACCATGACCTGATCGGTGCTTTCGACGTTTTCCGTGCCCCAACTTTTGAAATCTCCCGTGTCAAGCTGCAATTCGGAAAGTCTGCCGAGAGCTTCGTCTATCACGTCGTAAACGTGCTTTGTCACGGTCTTTTCAATCGATTTTTGCTCGTATGTATATGTCTTTTCGGAATTGTAATAAGGAGCCAAAGCCTGCAATGCCATGGCGGTCAGATCGGGGTCGGAAGCAGTGCCGCTCAACGCAAAGCCGCCGTCCGGCAGTTGGCGGGACAAAATCTCGGTTATTATATCGTCGCGGGTGTAATAAGCGTCAGCGGGAACGGAGTAACGCTTTGAGTCAAGCGCGATAAGCCCCCATATCCAGCCGTTTATGCCTTGTCTGCCGAGAGAGGTTGTCTTTCCCCTGTTGTACGTTCCGTCCGCAACAAGGTCTATCTTTTCGCCGTTGCAGACACCGAAAGACGTAGGGTCGCCGCCCGCGGCAAGAACGGAAAGCGTTATTCTGTGCCACTCCGTAGCCTTGACGCTGTTAAGTTTTCCCGGCTCGGAATAACGTTCCTCTACACGGTCGCGCAGAACGGCAAGATATTCGTCGTAAGCGTCCGCGACATTGAGCCGCGAAAGCCCGATAACGTACCAATCCCCCGGCGTAGTGCCCGCAAGTTCGAGGTATTTGCCGTTCATCAGAACGCCGTCCGAAGATGAGCCGACATCGGATTTTTTCCATGATATTATGCCGTTTGCGACCTCTTGAAAAGAGGGCTTGTTCGCCGCCGCGAAAGAGGGAACGCAGGCAAAAAGCGAAACCGAAACGCAGACAGCGACAAGAAAAGAAACGAGTTTATTTTTCATCTTTGTTCTCCGCATTGTGCGGCGCGCGCTTTTTGAGAATAACGAGCGCGACAAGAATTGCGACGGGAATCAAAACCGCACATACGACAGCGAATTTCACGGGCAAAGCAAGCCCGCCGCCGTTTTCGGAATCACCGTTTTCGGTCGAAACCGATTCACCTTTTTCGGCTGTCTGCTCGGAAGAAGTCGGGGCTTCTCCGTCAGCCGAAGTCGGAGAAACGGAAGTGTTATCCTCCGTCCCCGCAGCAGAAGTCGAAGCGTCCGATTTGTCTGCGGAAGTCGGGTCTTCAAGCAGGTCGGGCGGCAGCGTCGTATCCGCCTTATCCGAGGACGGAGCCGCAAGCGCCTTTTCAAGTTTGCTGCGTGCCGCCGAAATTTCGGACTGCGACGCATTGAGTTTTTCAAGCGTTTTCACCGCAGCAGAAAGAGCAGATGCAACATTTTCGCGGTCTTTGTATTTTGACGCAAGGGCGTGCGCCACGGAAACGGTAAGACTGTCGCCGTTTGCCACGGCAAAGTATGCGCCCGTCGGCTGATTTTCGGTGTTGGGGATATCCGTGCCTATCGCGCCGAAGCCGCCGATGTCCGCGCCGTAACCGAGCGTGAAACGAACTCGCACAACGTCGCCGTCCGAAAGATATGTGTCCGCAAAGCCGACGTTGGGGTAAACGTTGTTGACAGAATACATCCACCCCGAGCCGTTCGTCAGCGCAAATTCACCGAGAAAGCCCTCCCAGTTTTCGGCGTAATCGTTCGGTTCGAAAAACGTCATGGTCTTTTTCAGATGAGGAACGAGAATCTCGGGCACATTCACATTCAAATCAAGTTTTTTCCGGTAAGACGGACTTTCGCCGCGATTATAGCCGTTGAAACGTTTTGCGGTCTTGTCTCCGTCCGCGATATACGCAAGATAGAAAGACGACGAAGAAGAGCCTCCGTAATATGCGGTATAACCGTTGTTTTTCAGAAGGCGCAGAAGTTGATCGGCGGATGTTTCGCCCTCATATATCGGAACGGAAACGGGATTGACAATGTAGCCGCCGCCCACGGTAAACGCTTCAACGCTCCATACGGCGTGTCCCGTAACTTCGCCCTTATTTGCCTTTACATATTTGATTTTGTAGGTCTTTGAAAGCGTTTTTTGTCCCGCGACAGCCGAAACGACGACCGTATTTTCACCCTCTTTCGTAAAAATGAGGGTGTACGAAGTCTTTTCGTTGTCGTCCCAAGTCGGAGCCACGGTTTCGCCGTTCAAAAGCACGGCGGAACTTATTTTTTTGCCCGAAGCGTCACGCGCACGGACTTCAAACGTTTTTCGGCTTCCGCGCTGAACATAGTTATCGGAAAGCGTGGTTTCAAGCGTCGGGGACGCGGCTGACGCAGCGACGGAGAACGCGGAAACAAAAATGCAGACACAAAAGATAAAAGCAAGAAGTCTTTTCATTCTTTTCATAAAATGCTCCTGCCGTCCCGCCCCTTTCGGGAGCGGGACGGGTTGAGATTAAATATAAATTATTATATCAGTCAAACAGAGAAGTCGATTTCTTCGCGACGAAATAGAACAGTTTCATCGCGTCGGCGATGTCGGTCTCTCCGTCGGCGTTGAAATCCGCCACCGCAAGCGCGGTTTCGGGCAGAGCCTCTTTTTTCGCAACGTGATAGAAAACGAGCATAGCGTCGGTGATGTCCACCTCATTGTCAAAATTCACGTCGCCGTAAAGCGTGGTTATCTGCCATGCAAGAACGGGAAGTCCGCCGTTCGCGCCGCAGACATCGGGACGGAAAGCGTCGCCGAGCAGTTTCAGCGTTTCGTCGGAACGAAGTTCTTCAAAAGTCTTGCCCACGGTCTTATCCGTGTTGTCTCCGACGGAAGTTTTTGCGGTGTCAAAGAAGCAGTTTGTAAACGTGTTGTCGTATGTCGTTTCGCCGCAGATGCCGCCCGCAACGTATTTTTCGGAAGTGCAGGTCACATCTCCCGCGTTGTAGCAGTTTTCGAACGTATGTCCGTCCTGTGCCTTGCCGACGATACCGCCGACAGCGCTGACGCCGCTGACGGAGCCGATGTTATAGCAGTTGCGAACAGTTACTTCCACGTTTGTGCCGCCCTGTTCGCGGGTGGTGTCTATATGTCCGACGATTCCGCCTAATCCTGTGTCTTTTCCGACAACGGAGCCGACATTGTAACAGCCCTCGATAACGCTCTTGCCGCCGTCACGAACAGTTCCGACAATGCCGCCCGAATAACCGGAAGCGTATACGGTCGCGCCGTTCCGGCAGTTGATTATATCCGCGCCGTTGCTCCAACCGACAATGCCGCCGAGCCAACTCAGATATGTGTCGGGCGAGCCTATCGTGCCGCTTGCGACACCGACGTTTTTGATAACGGAGTTTGTGCCCGCATATCCGAAAAGACCGTTGCGGGGAGACGTCAGATTCTCAATCTTGTGTCCGTCGCCGTCAAACGTACCGTCGAACTGTGTTCTCGATGTGCCTATCGGCGTCCATGTTCTGTCCGCAAGATCGACGTCGGAAGTCATTTTGAAGAATTTGCCCCTGAAAGTATAGCCCTTGGCAATCTTATCGGAGATTGCGCAAAGTTCGTCCGCAGTTGCGATAATGTACGGGTCGGATTCCGTTCCCGCGCCGCTCCACGGCATTTTTTCGTTGACTTTTATCGCAATCGTTACAAAGTCAACGCCGACGCGGACCGTGAAAGACGAAGTGTCCGTATCAAGAGGGTCGGAAACAAGCAGTTTATAATCGTTAACTGCTTCCCTGCTGCCGTCGCTGTAAACGGCGGTAACGGTCATACCCGCAGTGTCAAGGCTTTCGCCCTCTTCGTATTCGGTCTTTGCGGGCGCGGAGACCTCGATACCGACTATATATTTTTCGGAATTATCGAGATTGTTTTCGCCGCCCACGCGGTCAAGCGCGTCAAAAAGTGCGTTGCCGTTGCGAACATAAGCGCGCTCGTTTTCGGGAACTGTGCGAAGCGCGTCAAGCGCGGTTTTTACAGCCGCCTTATAGTTTTCGTCCGTGGGAGACGGGATATTGTTTATAGCCTCAACCGCGGCAGACACAGTCGCTTTGACGGGGTCGGACTGCGAAAGACGCATATCGTAAAGCGAACGGAGTTCGTTTTCAAAACGCCAATAAGAAACAAGCGCATAAGTCGCCTGATCGTTTGCCATGGAGTTGAAACCGGTATTGAGCGTATGACCGAAGCCGCCGTCATCGGTTCTGAATTTAAGTATTCCGTCAAGCAAAGTTTTACCGCCGTCGGTCACGAATCGTTCGTCTTTTGCGGGGTCTATGCCGAGTGCGCAAAGAGCAACGATGACCTGCGCGATGCTTTCGGAGTTCTCTGTGTTCCATGAAGTGAATCCCGCATTTTCGTTCATCATCGAGCCGAGACGGTCAAGCGCGTCGTTGACACATTCGCGCACGGTGCGGCTGACTTCCGTTTTGGACGCGGCGTTTGTATAAGTGTAAACTGTCTCGTCGTTATAATACGGAGCAAGAGACTGCAACGCCATTGCTGTCATATCCACGTCCGAGGACGAACCGTAACCGCCGAGAACCCAACCGCCGAACTCATTGCCGTTTACGCCGTCGGTCAGTTGTGTTTTAAGAATTTCCGTTATAAATCTCTCGCGCGGATATTTCGCGTTTGCGGGCACGACCGTGTCTGTCACGTCCATGGAGATAAGTCCCCATATCCAGCCGTTCAAGCCCTGCGCACCGGGACCGCGCGAGATAACGCAATTATAACTGCCGTCCGCAATCAGGTCTATCGGAGCGCCGTTATATGTGCCGAAAGATGTCGGATCGCCGCCGAGCGCCGCTATCGTAACAACCGCTCTGTGCCATTCGGTGGCTTTCACGCGGTGCAGTTTGCCGCCGTTTTCGGCATAAGTTGTTTCAATATAAGTTTTCATCGCGTCAAGATACGCTTCATATCCGTTGCCGTCGTCGATAAGCGTCTTGCCGTCGTCGGATGCAAAACGTCCCATACCGAGAGCAAGCCAGTCGGTCGCGGTGGAAGATACGCCCGCAAGATAATCGGAATTGCCGAGCATCGTATCCGTAACGCCCGCCCGCTTCTTTGCGCTTTCGACTGCCGCGCGGATATAAGAAGCCAACTCGGCGGAGAGCGCGGTTCTTTCAACAAAGCCCGCCTTTACGGGATTTGCGGTCGAAATATTCTTTTCCCACGCAAGTGCGGGGAGCATCTCGCCGTTTTCAAACGCAGCGCCGAGTGTGGAAGCGTCAAGCGTGTCGGCAGCGGTCGCGCCTTTTGTCGCATCGCCGTATCCCGAAATGACAAAACAGTTGGTGCAAGAGCCTCTGTTTGCGCCGAGAACGCCGCCGATGTTATTTGCATAGCCTGCGGTATCTACGACAGCGCCCGCATTGAAGCAGTTCTCTACAACGGTCGTTGCCGCTTTATGTCCGCCGACAACGCCGCCGACGGTTGCGGGACCGCTGACACGACCCGTGTTATAGCAGTTCCGAACTTCACCCGCACGCCAATGCTGCCCCGAAACGCCGCCGATGTAACCTGTTGTGCCGCTGACGGAACCGGTATTAACACAGCCCTCGATAACGCACGCGCCGTTAACATATCCGACAACGCCGCCGACGGCAGAACCGCCCGATACGGCTGCGGAGTTCATGCAGTTTTCGATTTTTGCGCCGTCGAGTTTGCCCACGATGCCGCCGACGTTCGATGTGCCCTCAACAGAGCCGCAAACAACGAGGTTTTTGACGGTGCCGCCCTTTACAACTCCGAAAAGTCCCTGTTCCGAACCGCCCGCAACGGACAGTCCCGAAATGTAGTGATACCCGCCGTCAAACGTGCCTCGGAAAGGAGCGGACGCTGTGCCGACAGGCAGCCACGCGCCTTCAAGCGCGAGGTTTGCGTTAAGAGTGACTGTTTTTCCTTCAAACGTGTTGCCGCCGTTTACCGCGTCGCGGAAAGCGACGAACTCTTCGACAGTCGAAACGGTCAAATCACCGTCCTCGGCATAAAACGCCGTCGGCAGAAGCGACAGACACATAATTACGGCTATAACAGCCGCAAAAAATCTTGTTTTGTTCGTTCTCATGATTTTTCCTCCCATTTTTGTTTTTCTTTTTTGCGGAGCCGCCCTCTCAACAAAAAAAGACGCATCGAAAACGCCGAACAATAAGCGTTTTGATTGCGTCCATTCTCGCCAAATATGACAACAAAAAAGAAACGGCAGGATCCTGACTTATGATGCGGCACACGCCGCAAAGACGCACGCAAAAATACTTTTCGCGTGAGTTGCTTGGTCTTGATCAAATACAGTAATGGCGGTCGTTCCGGAGTCGAACCGGATTTCCTGAAATATCGCAATGACATTTCTCTACTCAGCGTACAACTTTTCAAACCGTATCTTTTTATTTAATTATATATATTATAACATATATTGCCGAATTATGGCAACAAGTAATGATGAATTTTTTGTAAAATAAAAGGAAACCGTATACTTTTCAGACTTTCCCGATTATATCGGCAAGTGCAGAAATTGTTAGCTGAAGCACACAGGGTACTTTCCGAATCGGGTATGGTCTTTTCTTTTCCGCCGCACGGAGTCTGCGTCGTTTTTCGCAAGCGAAAAGCCGAGCAAACCGGTAAAACCGATTTTTATGCTTACAAAGATAAGAATTATGGCAACAAGCAATGATGAATTTTTTGTAAAACAAAAAGCGCACCCACAGGGTGCGCAATATCTGCAATAAAAGTTCAATACATCGTGTAAGCACGTCTACACATTTATACAAAACACAAATATTATACCGCCGTCAGCACCCTCTGTGCGGACAGCAACAGCAAGTAAACAGATTGAACAGTGCGTAACCGAGACAGCAGTCGCTTGCGCCGCCGCACGGGTCTGAATACTCTGCACGGCGTTCGGAATAGACCTGTCCGCCCTGCTGCATTTGTTCAAGAACCTGTGCATACTGCGCGTTTGTCGGTTCAAGTCTGCACGCTTCGCGAATGTGTGTCAGCGCAACGGTCTTGTTGCCGAGGTTATAATTTGCAACCGAACTGATGAAATACCACTCGCCGTTTCTGTTCTGTATGGAAGACAGAAGATTCAGCGCTTCACGGTAATAACCTGCGTTCAGATACATTTTTGCGGTTTCGAGCGGGCTCATGCGTGCCGAACCTCCGAACGGATTCCATGTTGTGTAACCTCCGCCGTAACCCGCATTGCCGTAGCCGCCGTTACCGGCACCTGCGGAAGCCGAGGTGTCGCCGTTCTTAATTTGTTCATAAGCAGCGTTTATCTCACTCATTTTCTTGGCAGCTTCTTTATCATTCGGGTTTAAGTCGGGGTGATATTTTTTCGCAAGTTTGCGATATGCTTTTGTTACCTCTTCATCCGAGGCTCCGGGAGACAACCCGAGAACTTTATATGGGTCTTGATACATTCTTTTCTCTCATTCTGAAAGTGATTTATTTTATTCAAGATATTTTTCGCGTTAAAATTCTCAATACAATTTCGCCGCAATCGGACACAGGTTATTTTCGATTACCATAAGTATATGCAAATTCTTGTCCGATGTCAACCGATTTGCGGATATTTCCGTAATTGCGGCACACAATTTTTATTTTCAAAAAGCGGAGACACCGAAAAGGGTATCTCCGCAGTAATTCAAATAAAATATCAAGAGAGTGATTCGGTTTTGCCCGCGACGAAATAGAACAGTAACATTGCATCGACTATATCCAATTCGCCGTCGCCGTTCATATCATACAATTCCGAATTATCGAGAAGCGATTTTGCGGAAACGTGATAGAAGACAAGCATTGCGTCCGAAATATCTACAAGACCGTCGCGGTTTACGTCACCGAGAACCATATCCGTCCGCAAACGTTTGCAGTAATCGAGAGCGACCCAACCGAGGTCTGTCTTGCCCCAAAAGTAAGAACTGTCGGCGGAATAAAGTTCGATGATGTTTATAATGTCGTCCATATGATACGACCCGACTGTGCCGAACATAGTACCGGGACCGGAGCGAACGTTCAGGGTTGAGGTATCGACCTGCCAATCCTCGTCTGCGGTTTTCGAAACACCCGCGTTGACGGAAACGGAGTCCACGCTCTTATCTTCGTCAACAAGGTATACGGTCGTTGTGTAAAGCCCGTCGTAATCGCCGAAAGCATCGACTTTGACATCAAACGTGACGGAAGAACCGTCAAGAGAGAGTTGCTGTGTTACGTTTTTGGCATTTGCGGATGTTACGGCATATATATCCGCAACGGTTTCCGCGCCGTCAACGATGCAGGTCAAAGTGTAACCGTCGGTTGTAACTTTTTCTATTTTGACGGACTCTATCTCCGAAACGGGATCGGTCGCATTCGGGCAATAAATTCTGCCCGATATATAGCGGCTGTAAGTCAATGCTATCCAGCCGTCTTCGGTCTTACCCCAAAGGTAAGGAGACTGCCCCGACATTTCGCGTTTTTCGGTGATCGTGACATGAGTGCCGTATTTATAACTGCCGATAACTTTTGTTCCCGATGTGCCGGGAGCGGTTCTGATGTTGGTGGAGGAGTTATCAATGACCCATTCCTCGCTGTCCGTCAGAGTAAGTTCGCCGAGATCTACATCGTTTTTGCAGAAATTGTAAAGTTTCTGATAACGCGACGGAACGCTTCCGTTATTGAACGCTCTCGCGGTCTTATAAAGATGCTCCAAAGTGACATCCCGATAACTTCCCGCGTATTTTGCCGCCTGACGCATCCAGTTATAACCCGCGGTCTCGCCTTTGTTGAAAATATCACAGACGAAAATCATCGCATAAGGGTTTGTCAAGCCCTGCTGATAGCAGTTCTGAATGTAAGTGTAAACAGTTTGCGCCGCGAAATCGTCCTGTCCCTGTCTGCCCACGGGAGAAGAGAGGTAATCAGAAAGTTTTTTCGCCTCGTCGTTGGTGAGTTTTCTCGTGCCCCACTTGGTCGAAGAGTTCATTATCTCCGCATAAAGAGCCGCGCCGAGAACGCTCTTTGCATTGGACTCCGTGTCCTCCGCAATAATAAATCTGAGCAATTGGAGCGCAAAATCCGCATGCCATTGCAATTTGCCGACGCTCAACGCGCCGCTGTCATTTCCTGAAACTGAGCCGTAGTTTCCTTCACTTTCGCTGATCTGATGCACGGCGGCGGCTATCATTGTATCGATTTCGTCGCCATACGATTTTGCAGCAGACACGACCGTGACGGTCGCAAACAGAGAAATTGCGGTTATTACCGCAAGAAAGAAGGAAAGAACGCTTCTGGTCTTCCGCATAAAAAATTGTCCTCCTGTAAATACCGATAACCGCGGTATTTTGAAACTCGGAAAAACCGACTGCAAAAACGGTACGGTTTTTCTCCGTTTTAACGGTGAAGACAGGGGCAAAAAGCACCCTTTTTCTCCTCCGTTCAGGCTTAGGCTCTCACCCTAAAAACCCGTTATTTTCCTTTCTTGAACTGCCGCTCTCTTCCGGCAATTCGAGTATAGTATACCACATTTTTCGTGTTTTGTCAAACGTTTTTTCGAAAAAGTGGCTTACGGGTGGAGTGAGAATGCCTGTTTTTCGGGGTTTTTCAGAGGTCAAAGGCGTGAAAATACCCAAAATTGTCACATATCACACCACGGTTAAAACCATGTTTATGCACCGTTTCGGCGCAATATTCCGAAGAGAAAAAAGGGGGCGGAACACGTCCCGAAAAGGAGGTGTGACCGATGTTATGCAACAGGCGTTGCGAAAGTTTTTCGAAAGAGGCTTTTCAGAACTCGAAAAAGAGAAAAAACAGACAGCGAAAAGAGGATTGAACCTCTGCCGAAACAGGCTCCGAAAAGACATTTGAAAGCGGTGCCGGAGAGGTGTGCGGAGTTGCCTGTTTTGTGGAAAAATACGCGTCAAAAAGCAGAAAAACCGAAAGTTGGCTACCATATTATATATAAGAAAAAGTTGATCTCCGTTCTTTTCGGAAACAAAGCCGCGGAAAAAGACGACGGAAGAACCCGCCTTTCGGAATTCCGAAAATTTGAAACAGGAGAAAAGAACGGCGGTTTTGGTCGAAAAAGGTCGAAATACGAATAGCGGCAGGCAAATTGTGGGCGCGAACCATTTATTTTACAAATCGTTCACAGTTCCCCTATTGCAAAAATCGGAAATTGTGCTATAATATACACAGTAATTAGCACTCGGACACATTGAGTGCTAAAACGACAAAATGTTACTTATATCTGATTGGAGGTATTTCTATATGAATATCAAACCGTTGGCAGACAGAGTTGTTGTCAAAGTCGCGGAAGCGGAGGAGACAACGAAAGGCGGCATAATCCTTACCGGTTCCGCAAAAGAAAAACCGCAGTTCGCGGAAGTTGTTGCGGTTGGTCCCGGCGGCGAAGTTGACGGCAAAGAAGTTAAGATGTACGTCAAAGTCGGCGACAAGGTCATCACATCAAAATATTCGGGTACGGACGTCAAACTTGACGACAACGAATATACGATAGTTAAACAGAGCGACATTCTCGCCATCGTTGAATAATCGACCGACAGAAGCCGCACAGGCGGCATTTAATCAAGAAACGAAAGAGGAGATATTTCATGGCAAAGAAAATAATTTACGGCGAAGAAGCAAGAAAAGCGCTTCAAACAGGCGTTGACAAACTCGCCGATACGGTCAAGATCACTCTCGGTCCCAAAGGCAGAAACGTTGTTCTTGACAAGAAATTCGGTTCTCCGCTCGTAACAAACGACGGTGTTACCATTGCAAAAGAAGTTGAACTTGAAGACGAGTTTGAAAATATGGGCGCGGCAATGATAAAAGAAGTCGCGACCAAGACAAACGACGCGGCGGGCGACGGCACAACGACCGCTACCCTGCTTGCACAGGCACTTGTTCGCGAAGGAATGAAGAACATCGCGGCGGGCGCAAACCCGATGGTTGTTAAAAAAGGTATGCAGAAAGCGGTTTCCACGGCTGTTGCGGAGATCAAAAAGAACTCCAAAAAAGTTAAGGGAAGCGCGGATATAGCAAGAGTTGCAACCGTTTCTTCGGCTGATGAGTTTGTGGGCAAACTTATTGCGGACGCTATGGAAAAGGTTTCTTCGGACGGCGTTATCACCATCGAAGAATCCAAGACTGCGGAGACGTATTCCGAAGTTGTTGAAGGTATGATGTTCGACAGAGGATACATCACGCCTTACATGGTAACCGACACCGACAAAATGGAAGCGGTTATCGACGACGCATACATTCTCATAACCGACAAGAAGATCTCCAACATTCAGGAAATTCTTCCCCTGCTCGAACAGATAGTTCAGGCGGGCAAAAAACTTGTTATCATTGCCGAGGATATCGAGGGCGAAGCGCTTTCGACCCTTATCGTGAACAAACTCAGAGGCACGTTTACCTGCGTTGCGGTTAAAGCGCCCGGTTTCGGCGACAGAAGAAAAGAAATGCTCAAAGATATCGCGGTTCTTACCGGCGGTACCGTTATCAGCGAAGAACTCGGTCTTGAACTCAAAGAGACAACGATGGATCAACTCGGCAGAGCGGGTCAGGTCAAAGTTTCGAAAGAGAACACCATTATCGTCAACGGTATGGGCGACAAGGACGCGATCGCGGGCAGAGTTAAGGAAATCAAGTCTGCTATCGAAGCGACTTCTTCCGAATACGACAAAGAAAAACTTCAAGAAAGACTTGCTAAACTCAGCGGCGGCGTAGGCGTTATCAAAGTTGGCGCCGCGACCGAAATTGAGATGAAAGACAAGAAACTCCGCATTGAGGACGCTCTTTCCGCGACGAAAGCCGCAGTTGAAGAGGGCATCGTAGCGGGCGGCGGCACGGCGTTCATCGGCGCGATGGCAGCGGTTGAAAAACTCATCGCAACGCTTGACGGCGATGAAAAGACCGGCGCGAAGATAGTTCTCAAAGGTCTTGAAGCTCCCGTTCTTCAAATCGCGGCAAACGCGGGACTTGAAGGCGCGGTTATCATTGACAAAGTTAAGAATTCCGAGAAAAACATCGGTTTCGACGCTTACAACGAAAAGTATGTCGATATGTTCAAAGCGGGTATCGTAGACCCCGCAAAGGTAACGCGTTCGGCACTTGAAAACGCGGCAAGCGTTGCTTCGATGATATTGACGACCGAGAGCCTTGTTGCGGACATTAAAGAGCCCGAACCGGCAGCTCCCGCAGGTGCGGCGGGCGGCATGGGCGGTATGTATTGATTTTCCGTCACAAACAAAAGCAAAATGTCAATTTCCTCCGCGGATTGTTCCGCGGAGGTTTTTTGCGCAAAAAGAGTTCCGGACGGGCGCTTCCGCGGCGTTCTGTTACGAATTCAGGTAAAAACTTCCCCAAATTCGTAATAGAAACTACAATAAATAAGGAAACACTTGACAGAACATAACCTTTGCTTTATAATTATATGTGAAATTCGAAAGCCTTGGGGCGGAGGAGAAAAAGATGATAAAACACGTTGAAAAGAACAATATTTTTGTGCTTGAAACAAAGAGTTTTCATTACGTTTTGGGCATAGACGGCGCGGGCTTCAACCGCCATATACACTGGGGCGAAAAGTGCGACGTGAACGATTATGAGTTTGAAGCGGTGCACGGCATCAGCTCAAACGACCCCGCTCTCAACGGGATAAAGCAGGAGATCACGCCGTTCGGCTCCACGATGTACAGAGAGTGCGACATCAAGGCAAGGTTTGAAGACGGCTGCCGTGAAATATTCCTTGTATACAAGGGTTTTGAGCAGAACGGCGACACTCTGAAACTGCATTTTGAGGACGAATATTATCCGCTCGGCGTTACGCTTTGCTATGAGGTTTTTGAGGAATATGACATAATTAAAAGATATGTCACTCTCACCAATACAGGCAACGACGACATCGTGTTTGAAAGAATTTTCAGCGCGGAGTTCACGCTCCCCTCTTCCGAGCCGTATACGTTCAGAAACACAAACGGAACATACGGCAGCGAATTTTTGGAGTCCGATACGCTTCTGAACGGCGGCGACCTTGTTTTTGAGACGCGCAAAGGCGGTTCGAACCATAACAATTCGCCGTACTTTATCGCATATCAAAATGCGGACGAGCGCGGCGGCGACGTATTTTTTGCAACGCTTGCGTTCAGCGGGAATTTCAAGGTCTCCGCAAGCAGGGACGCTTATTCGATAACGCGCGTATCGGTGGGCATGAACGACTTCGACTTTTCGCACACGTTGAAGCCGTCCTCTTCGTTCGACACGCCGCCCGTCTATTGCGGCAAGGCGAACGGATTCGGCGAAATGTCGCGGAATATGAACCGTTTTTGCGTTGACAAACTGTTGCCGAAGCAGTTCAATAAAAAGCCTTTACCGGTGCTTTACAATTCGTGGGAAGCGACGTATTTTGACGTAAACACGGTGCATCAATCGGCACTTGCGAAAACGGCGGCAAGTATAGGCGTTGAACTTTTTGTTATGGACGACGGTTGGTTCGGCAAGAGAAACAACGACCTTGCGGGATTGGGCGATTGGTATGTGAACAAAGAAAAATTCCCGAACGGGCTTGACGAACTGATTGAGAACGTCAACGCGCAGGGCATGGATTTCGGGCTTTGGGTAGAGCCTGAAATGGTCAACCCCGACAGCGACCTTTACCGCGCGCACCCCGATTGGGTATACCATTTTGAGCACAGACACGCGGACGAACTGCGCAACCAGTTGGTGCTTAACATGACAAGAGACGATGTGCGCGAGTACATCTTTGGCAGGCTTGATGAACTGCTTGAAAAGCACAACATCAAATATATAAAGTGGGATATGAACCGTCCGTTTTCGCAGGTGGGAGCGGAAAATCTCGAAAACCCGCAGATGTATTCGTATCTGCACATCATGGCGGTCTACGGCATTGTGGACGAACTCAAAAAACGCCATCCGCAGGTGCAGTTTGAAAGTTGCGCTTCGGGCGGCGGACGCTGCGACCTCGGCGCGCTGAGCCACTTTGACCAGATATGGACAAGCGACAACACCGACGCGGTTGACAGAATGACTATCCAACGCGGTTACTCCATGCTCCGTCCGACAAAAGCGATGAGGGCGTGGGTGACGGACACAACGGGACTGAACAAACCATGTTCGCTTGATTTCAGGTTCAACGTGGCGATGCAAGGCGCGCTCGGCATAGGAGGCAACCTGACGAAGTATTCGGGAGAAGATTTGGAAATTTGCAGAAAAAATATCTCTTTCTACAAATCCGTGCGCGACCTTGTTCAGTTCGGAGACCTGTACAGGATATCCGACGCGCTGACGGAGGAAATTCTCTGCAACGAGTATGTGAGCAGGGACAAAAACAGGGCGGTCGTTTTTATCGCGGCAAAGGGAACGCGTTTTTACAAAAAGCAGGACGAGTTCAGACTTGCGGGGCTTGACGAAAACAAAAAATACAAATTCACCCTTGACGGCGAGGAGCATATCAAGGGCGGCGCGTATCTGATGAACATAGGCATTTCGATGTATGTCAGATGTGCGGATTATAACAGAACCATAATATTTGAAGCCGTAAAATAGCGTAAAAGATACACGAATCACGGGGCGTTTACTCTGTCTGAACCGTTTACTCTTCCCTGATAAAAAATATTTTGCGGTCATAATACAAACACAGCAAACAGGCTCGGTGCGGCAGCGCAGAGCCTGTTTTTTTTCACCGTTACGGAGCAGAGACGGCAAAAATGGCGTAAAAGCGAAATAATACACAAAAATTTCGGAAATCGTACTTTTCAAAAACTGTAATATATGATATAATATAATATACTTATATAATGCCTGATTATTGCCAAGGTTTCGGCGGCAACAGAGCGGAGAACAGCGACGGCAGGCGGTCGGCAAAAAGAGACGAAAATACGTCAAACGGAGAATTTCAAGTGAACAGCGAAAAAAGAGACACTTTCAAAAAAATACTTTTCCCCGTTATAACTGCGGCGGCGGTCGTTGCATCGGTGCTTATCGCGGCATTTTTGCCGTCGGCGGTATGGCTGTTGTTTTTGCTTATGCCTGTGGCGACGGTCTTTCTTTCCGCAACGGTCGCGTTGAACAAAAACCCATGGACGGCGCTTTTGTTCATTGCGCTGTTTATTGCGACGGCGCTTTTGTTCCGAAAATTTGCGACGGCGCTTTTGCTTTATCTTTTTTTTGCTCCGACGGGTGTGGCAACAGGTATCGCATTCAGAAAAAAGAAAACGGTCAACAGCGCGGTCACAGCGTCCGCAATAGTTGCGATGATATGCGGAATAGCGGTCTTTTGCGCGTTTGCGTATGAGGGACACCCGACGTTTGACACGGCGAACGTAATCGAGCCGATAAAGGAATCCATTGCCGAGGCGGCGAATGACACAGCGGACGTTATCCTTGAACGCGGCAAGGGCGGGCTTTCGATATACGAAATGTTTTTTGCGAGAACGACGCTGACGAGCGACAAACTTGCGGCACAGCGCCCCGCGCTTGCGGCGGACTTGCACGATATGATAATTCTGAATTTGCCCACGTTTATCGGCGGTGCGTTTCTCTTGATTGCCGCAGCGGCATATTTTCTGACGAAAGCGCTGCTCAAACGCACAACGTTTTCCGTCGGGTTCGCAACGGGGCTGACGGAGATACGGATAAGCAAAGCGGGCGCAACGCTTATGCTGCTTTCATGGATAGTTATGTTTTTCGGAAGTGCGGAGATGACCGACGCATCGGCGCTGATATACGATATGACATGGCTGTTCGCGATATATATTTTTGAAACACTGATGAATTTTGTGTTTGCGGGAGCGGGGCTTTCGGTGTTCATTTATCTGATGAAGAGCCGCTCCGTGCCGATGAACGTCAAAACGCCGATGATAATTGCGGTGGTCATAGGCTTTCTGCTGATGCGGACAACGGTATTTTCTTTGCTCGGCACAGTTGACAGTTACCGCAATTTGAGAAGATTACAAGGAGAGCGCGTCTGAATGAAAAAGACAAAAACAGTTCATGCGATAATCGACAGGCTTCACTATATCCTGCTTGCCGTTTTCGCCGTGGCTTCGAACATCGTTTCGGATAAGCCGTTTTTCCGCATTCTGATAATCGTGACGCTTGTGTATGTAGGCGGGTTTGAACTTTATGCGGCGATAAAGAGAAAAAGCGCGCGCAGTCTTTCTGAGAGTTTTATAGACCTGCTTGATTTTAACGAGCAGGAGCGGCTGATGGCGTTTCCCCTGCCCGTTGTGCTGGCGGACAGAAAGGGCGACATTATCTGGTACAACGACCCGTTCATCAAAGCCACGGACGGGGCGGATCTTTCAAAGTTTGATTCCGTTTTCAAACTGAGCAAGGACATTTTTTCGAAAAGGACCGTCAAAGTTTCGTTCGCGTCGAAATATTTCACGGTCGTAACGGACAAGTGCAAGATAAGAGAAAGAGAACTTGCCGTTCTTTATTTCTTCGACATAACCGACTACCAGCAGTTGCAGATAAAGTACAATCAGCAAAAGCCCGTTATCGCACACATTCTTGTGGACAACTACGACGAACTTTTCCAGATATCGAAAGAGAGCGAAAAATCGACGGCGATGGCGGTTATCGACAACGCGCTGACGGAATGGGCGCAGTCGGTGGGCGGCATAATAAGAAAGACCGAAAAGGACAGTTATCTGTTCATTTTCAGAAACGAATATATAAAGCAGTTCACGGAAACGAGGTTTGATATTCTCGACCGTGTAAGAAATCTGCAAGTGGCGACATCGGTTCAGCCGACCATATCCATAGGCGTGGGCTTCGGCGGCGCGACGTTTGCCGAAAACGAGGAGCACGCGAGAATCGCGCTTGACATGGCGCTGAGCAGAGGCGGAGACCAGGCGGCTATGCACTCGACAAAGGGCTTTGAGTTCTTCGGAGGGCTGAGCAAGGGCGTTGAAAAGAGAACAAAGATAAAGTCGAGAGTGGTTGCGTCCGAACTCAAAACGCTTTTCAAAAAAGTGGACACGGTGCTTATCATGGGACACCAGTTTGCGGACTTTGACTGTTTGGGCGCGGCGGTCGGCATTGCCAGAACGGCATTGGCGGCGCAGAAAAAGGTCGGCATAGTATACGACCCGAACTCTTCCCTCGCAAACGCGCTTTACGAGCGGCTGCTGAATGAGTCAAGCGATATGAAACAGGCGTTCGTCACACCCGAACAGGCGCTTATAATGGCAAGTCCGACATCGGTGACGGTTGTTGTGGACACACACAGAGCCTCAATGACGGCGATGCCGAAATTGCTTGAATTTTCGGAAAGAGTTGTAGTTATAGACCATCACAGAAAATCGGCGGATTTCATCGAAAACGCGGAAATTTTCTTCCACGAACCGTATGCGTCGAGCGCGTCGGAGATGGTGGCTGAAATAATGCAGTATATGAACGTCAACCGTATGCCCGCGGTCGAAGCGGAAGCGCTGATGGCGGGAATATACCTTGACACGAAAAACTTTATGATACGCACGAGCCTGCACACGTTTGAGGCGTCGTCGTATCTGCGCAAAGCGGGCGCGAACACCGTAAACGTCAAAAAACTGTTCCAGGTGGATATGCAGACGTATATGCAGAAGACGGACATGGTTCAGAACGCAAAAGTTTACAGAAAAATAGTTGCGATAGCCTGTTGGGAGGACAAAGCGGGTTCGCAGTTCCGCATAGCCTCGGCGCAGGCGGCGGACGAAATGCTGAACATCGAGGGCGTTCAGGCGTCGTTCACGCTGTTTCCCGATTCGACGGGCGCGGTGATAATCTCGGGGCGTTCGTTCGGGCAGGTCAACGTTCAGTTGATAACGGAAAAACTCGGCGGCGGCGGTCATCAGACGATGGCGGGCGCGCAGATAAAGAACAGCACTCCGAAAGAAGCGCTGGATATGCTTAAAAAAGCGATAGACGAATACATAGAAGAGAGTAATATACTCGGCACTCACAGTTAGGAGGAACAAAAATGCAGGTAATTTTGCTTCAAGATGTAAAATCCCTCGGCAAAAAGGGAGAAATGGTAAAAGTTTCGGAGGGATATGCGAGAAATTTCCTTTTCCCGAAAAAGATAGCGCAGGAAGCGAATGCGGGAAACATCAACAATATGAACACGCAGAAAGCGGCGAAAGATTTCCACAAAGCGGAGGAAAAAGCGGCGGCGGAAGAGTTGAAATCCCGCATAGACGGCACGACCGTTACATTTAAGTTGAAAGCGGGTGCGGGCGGCAAGATGTTCGGCAGCGTTACGGCAAAAGAAATTTCGGAAGAGTTGAAAAAACTTTATTCGATAGACGTGGACAAGAAAAAGATAAATCTTCCCGTTGCCGTGAAGAGTTTCGGACAGTACACGGCGGAAGTAAAACTTTATCCCGAAGTCTCCGCAAAAATTAAAGTCTTTGCGACGGAGCAGGATTAAAAGTCATATTCCGAGCACCGCAATAAAGCGGACGTAAGCCGTTCACACACGGTTTTGCTCCCAAAACAAACGGAAGGAAGAAAAAAGAGATTATGCCTTCGGCAAATAAATTCAGAGCGGAAGAGTTTTCCTCAAAACAGGTGCCCTATTCGCTCGAAGCGGAACAGGCGGTTCTGGGCACGGCGCTGCGTGACCCGTCAAAGCTGACGGATATACTCGGAAAACTGCCCGCGGACGCGTTCTACATTCCACGTCACAGGCAGATATACGAGGCGTTGTCGGATCTGAACAACCGCTCGGTGCCGATAGACGGACTTGTGCTGCTGCAAACGCTGCGCGACGGCGGCGGGTTTGAATCGGACGACGACAAGGAGTATCTGCTCTCCCTGGTCGATACCGCGTCGGCGATAACGAAAGTCGAATATTTCATCAAGGTTCTGAAATCGAAGTTTTTGCTGCGCAGAGCGCTTGATATATGCGCGGAAGTCAGCGAAATGTGCTACGACAACGAGAACCCCGAAAAGGTGCTTGACACGGCGGGGCGCAAGTTCAACGACCTTGAAAAAGAGGACGTCACAACGCAGATGTCCGACCTGCAATCGCTTGTAAAAGAAGAAATGGACAGATTGCAGGAGATGAAAAAGGACACGACGGGCAAGTTTGAAGCGGTCAAAGTCGGCATAGGCGCATTTGACGATTACGTCGGCGGTCTGAACAACTCCGACTTGGTAATTCTGGCGGCGCGTCCCGGCGTCGGAAAAACGACGTTTGCGCTGAACGTGGCTTACAATATGGCAACGTCTTCGCGCTATTCGCCGAAAAAGACGGTTGCTTTCTTCTCGCTCGAAATGTCAAAATTGCAGCTTGCGCGAAGAGTTATTTCAAATGCTACGCTTATCGACCACGAAAAACTCCGCACCGGCGAAATAGATATGTCGGACTGGGAAGTGCTTTTCAACTTTTACAGAGAAACGCTGCGCGGAAGCCGCTTTATCGTTGACGAATCTTCGACGATAACCGTGGCGGAAATGAAAGCCAAACTGCGCAGAGAAAAAGACCTCGGCTGTATCATCATCGACTACCTGCAACTTATGGGCAGCGGCTCAACGGACAACAGAGTGCAGGAAATTGCGGAATACACACGTGCGATAAAACTTATGGCAAAGGAACTGAACGTACCCGTTATACTGCTTTCGCAGCTTTCGCGAAGCATAACAAAGCGTGAGGACAAGACCCCCCAACTTTCGGACTTGCGTGACTCGGGTTCAATAGAGCAGGACGCGGACGTGGTACTGTTCCTCGACCGTCCCGAAACGCACACGCCGAACACTCCTAAAAAGAATATAATGGAAGTTTATATCTCGAAAAACAGACACGGCAGAACGGGCAAGATCGAACTGCTTTGGGACGGTACGCATACGTCAATCAAATCCATTGACCGTGCACCCGTGCCGGAGGGAATATGACGACGGAAGACGTTATCCGCAGGACTGCGGAGCGGGAAAAGATGTTCGAGAACTGCTCGGGAGCGGTGCTTGCCGTTTCGGGCGGAAGCGACTCGATGACGCTTCTTTCATGGTTCATATCAAACTCCCCCGTGCCTTTTGCGGTGGGACACGTCAACCACGGACTGCGCAAGGAATCGGACGACGAACAAAAAGTGCTTGAAGCGTTCTGTCGAGAGAAAAACGTTCGGATATTCTCAAAAAAGATAGATATACCGAGCCTTTGCCCGAGCGGCGTTTCAACGGAAACGTTCGCAAGGGAGAAACGGTACGAGTTTTTGAACGAACTGCGCAGGGGACTCGGATATTCGCATATTTTTACGGCGCATAACAGAAACGACAATGTGGAAACGTTTTTGCTCAACCTTATAAGGGGTGCGGGTTCGAACGGAGCCTGCGGCATACCGCCGCTCCGCGACGACCTTGTGGCAAGACCGCTTATCGACCTTGACAAGAAAGAGATAGTTGCTTACTGCATCGCAAACGGACTGCCGTTTGCACACGACAAGACGAACGACGAGCCGATATGCCGCCGAAATGTGCTGCGAAACGAGATAATTCCGCAGCTGCGCGAACTGAACCCGTCGTTTGATGAGGCGGTTGCGAGGTTCATCGGCACACAGCGGGAGCAAAACGGGCTTATCGAAGAGGCGGCGCAAGCGGTATACGCAAAGTCAAAAACGAAAAGCGGACTGTCGCTTGAATATTTTCGGGAGCACGGCGACGCATTTTTGGGGCTTTGCGTGCGCAGGGCGTTTGAAGATGCGACGGACGGCAAAAAACTTTCGAAAACGCTGACGGACGCACTCTGCGAACTTGTGAAAAACGGAAAAACAAACGCAAGGCTTTGTTTGACGGACGGCATAACGGCGGAAAAGAGTTATTCGGAGTTGCTGTTTTTGAAAGATGTCGGCACAACAGGCGGCTATTCGCAAATTTTGCGCATAGGCGAAAATGTGATAGACGGAGCAGGCGTTCTGACGCTGACGGAAAGTCCGAAAGGGAAAATTCCGAAAGAATTGCTCGGGCGGCTTGAAGTACGTCCCGCAAAAAGCGGAGACAAAATAAAAATCCGCGAAAGCGCGGGCACGAAAAGCGTCTTAAAACTTTATTCGGACACCAAAATGCCGACGGAGCGGAGAAAAACGAACCCCGTTATTGTCTGCGGCGAAAAGGTCGTTCACGTTTGCGGATACGGCACGGACGCTGCGTTTGCGGTGCAAAACGGCGGTTTGACGGCAGATTTCACCGTATTTTAATAAATCCGTCTTAATGAGTATATAATTTTCGTATAACATAAATATTGAACATTGTATAAAGCAAAACGTATAAAGGAGAGAAACCTTGAAAAGATTCAAAAATCTGGCGGTCTATGCCGTCATACTCTTTCTCATCGGAATTTTTGTTCTGATGCTGCTGCGGGGAGATTCGACAAGAGACACCAAGTATTCGGATATACTCAACTACTTCCGTGAGGGCAAAGTTGAGACTTTCACCGTTGATTCCTCAACACTTGAACTGAAACTGAAAGAACCGAACGCGCAGGGCAAGACGGAGGAAAAGTATTCGCTTTACAACGTCGGACTCTTTCTTGAAGATGTTAAGAACTATATAAAGAACCCCGAAACCGGCGAGCCCACGATGCAGTATGACCTCATTCCGCAGACGCAGACGCCTGTTTGGGTCAGCGCGATACCCTACGTTCTGATAATCATTATGATAGCGGTCTTCGGTTTCTTCATGTTCGGTCAGATGAACGGCGGAGGCGGCGCGGGAAAAGCGATGAGTTTTTCGAAAGCACGCTTAAAACTCGGCAACGACTCAAAAGCAAAAGTCATGTTTAAGGACGTTGCGGGAGCGGACGAGGAAAAAGAGGAATTGGCGGAAGTTGTCGATTTTCTTAAAAACCCGAAAAGATTCACCGACCTCGGAGCGCGTATTCCGAGAGGTATACTGATGGTCGGCAGCCCGGGAACGGGTAAGACATATCTTGCACGCGCAACGGCGGGAGAAGCGGGCGTTCCGTTTTTCCAGATAAGCGGTTCGGACTTCGTTGAACTCTATGTCGGCGTCGGTGCTTCCCGTGTCCGTGATACGTTCGACCAGGCAAAGAAAAATGCTCCGTGCATCGTGTTCATCGACGAAATCGACGCGGTGGGCAGACAGAGAGGTGCCGGTCTCGGCGGCGGAAACGACGAAAGAGAGCAGACCCTGAACCAGTTGCTGGTTGAGATGGACGGCTTTGAGAAAAACGAGGGCGTCATCGTCATGGCGGCGACGAACAGACCCGACATTCTTGACAGCGCGCTGCTGCGTCCCGGCAGATTTGACAGACAGATAGTTATTCACCTGCCCGACGTAAAGGCAAGAGAAGAAATTCTTAAAATACATTCGAGACAAAAGCCGCTTGCGGACGACGTGAACCTGAACCATGTTGCGAAATCCACGGCAGGCTTCTCCCCCGCAGACCTCGAAAACATTATGAACGAATCCGCGCTGCTGTGCGCAAGAAGACGTCATAAGAAGATAACCGCGCAGGACGTTGACGACGCGATACTCAAAGTTATCGTTGGCGTTGAAAAGAAATCTGCGGTCAAGATACCCAAGGACAGACGCATAACGGCGGTTCACGAAGCGGGTCACGCGGTGGTTTCGCGCTTCCTCGAAAATCAGGACCCCGTTCACGAAATTTCGATAATTCCGAGAGGTATGGCGGCGGGCTACACCTACTACGTACCCTCGGAAGACAAACAGCATATGTCCAAAAAGGAGATTCTTGACAGCATAGTCGGTCTTCTCGGCGGACGCGTTGCGGAAGAAGTTGTGCTTGATGATGTTTGCACGGGCGCTTCCAACGACATCGAAAGAGCGACGGCGCTTGCCCGCGATATGGTAACCAAGTACGGTATGTCCCGTCTCGGCGCGATTTCGTTCGGCGGCGACAACGACCAGGTGTTCCTCGGCAGAGACCTGACAACGCAGAGAAACTGCTCCGATGACACGGCGGCGAAGATCGACGCGGAAATAAAGAGAATAATCGACGAAGCGTATGCAAGAGCGAAATCCATACTCGAAGAGCATAAGCAAGAACTTGTCAAAGTGTCCGATTACCTTATCGAGCGCGAAAAACTCTCTGCGGACGAATTCGACAGTATTATGAAAGGCGAGGACCTCGCACCGATTGACGACAAAGCCGCTGACGGTGCACAGAAGTCCGAAAACAACGCCGATAAGGCAGAGCCCGTCTCCCACGACGGAGAAGCCGCAACGCAGCCCGAAAACGGCGAAGAAAAGCCTGTTGACGGAGACAAAACAAACGGCTGATAGAATTAAATAAAAGCAAGGCATCCGAACGAAATGTTCGGATGCCTTTCAATATTATAAACTTGCTTATTGATTTTTCCTTTTACAAAGCCAGAGTAAAGTGTGTAAAGAACTATTGAGCGGGTTTCAGCGTCACAAGAACGTATTCGCAATGTTCCTCGGTGCGTATCGGGAAGCCCCACCCCGTCGTGCCGGACGAGACTATCGCAGTCAAATTGCCGCGATGATATTCGCCGTAATTGAGTTTTCCGACAAGTTCGATAAACAGCCCGAACGGATATATCTGTCCCGCATGGGTATGTCCCGAAAGCTGCAAATCGGCGCCCTGCGCGGCGTTGACTTCCGCGTCAACAGGTTGGTGGTCGGAAATAATGATAAAGCGCGAACGGTCAACGTCTTTGAGCAGCGTTTCGGAAGAAAGGCGGGGGGTTTCTTTCCAACTCTTGTCTTCCCTGCCGACGAGAACGAGGTCGTTGCCGATATTGACAAAATCGTCCTGCAATATCTTTATCCCGTGCGAACGGACAACCTCGGCAAACTCCTCGGGCGTATATGCGCGGCGGTTCGCCACGGCGTATTCCTGCCTGTCATGGTTGCCGTATGTATAAAACGTGCCGTAACGGCTCTTCATGCGGCTGTATATCTCAAATACTTGGTCAAGTTGTTCGCGCGTTGTGGATTCGTCCGTGATGTCGCCGCAAAGGATTATCATATCCGCGTTGAGGGAGTTTATCTCGTCCACTTTTTCTTCAAGAACTTCGGGCGCCTGTATAGAGCCGAAATGAGTGTCCGTCATCAGCACAATACGGTATTCATCCGCAAGTTTCGCAGACGTGACTGTGTAATCGGTTCTGACGATATGCCACATATTGACCGTGCCGTAAAGCATGAGCGCGGCGGTTAAAAGCAACGGAACGGCGGCGCTGCGATAAATCACGCGACAAACCGAATAGACCCTTTTGTCCTTGAACCGCTTGCCTATCCGACGGGCTATGACGGCGGCAATTTCGCACAGCAGCGCGAACGCTATGACGTGCATGACAACAATAACAACGACACGCCAAATGCCGCAAAGAACGACAACGGCAACACCGAGAACTGAACGTGCTATGCGGGAACGCTTTGTGTTGTACGGCACGCCGACAAGCATAAGCCACCTGCCGGAAAGCCAATATGTTCCAGCAAACATGGTTAAAAAGAATATACAAAATATGGTAATGAACAAAACTGAAAACTCCTTGCCGCCGATACGGCGAAAACGGGCATTGGATTCCGCCCGAAGATACGAAAAAATGAAGTGCCTTTTTGTTTTTTCGGGCAGAGCGATTTGCCCGTATATAAAGTTATTATAACTCTTATCTGCCGTCAAGTCAACCGAATTACGACAAAAATCACTATTTTGAGACTGAACTGCCGCGAACGGAAAAGAGATTCAGGCAAACATAAGGGAAAAAAGCATTCCCCCGCAACAGCGTTTGCGCCATAAAGATTTTTTCGCCGTGAAAATATCGGTCTATGACGGCATAATCGGGTGCGACGCCTGATTTAACAGCATTATCAGGGAGCAGAATAAAACAAAAAAAGCAATCAGCAAAAAAACAAGCGGAACGGTAAAGCCGTTCCGCTTGGATAACTTTTCAGTTATTTACAATCAGTTGTTTTCCTGTTTCTTGGAACGAACGAGGCAAACCGCGAGAACCGCAATGCCTACAACAGCTACGCCCGCAACAGCAATCCACATCCAGGAATTGGTGTAGTCACCGGTATCGGGGGTGCTGGATCCCTTTTCTGCGGTGAGGAATACAACGGTACCGTTCGTAAGACCGTCAATATTAACGTTGATGCCGTCTACGGTTGCGTTAAGGATCTTCCAGTTGCCGTTGTAGTCTCTGTAAAGAGCCGCGAATTTTTCGCCGTCGGCAATGATTTCCTTGAATTTAAGAGCGATCGTTTCGGGAGAGTTGGTCCAAAGGTCGAACATATCGGAAACCTTGAGGTTCTCGGCTTTTGTGCCGGAAGCCTTTTCAAGGGCTGCTTTGTCTACGATGTCCGTGATGTTCTTATCTTTGAGATCTTCGTAAACATTTTTAAGATGTTTAAGACCTTCCTGAACTCTTTCATCGGTCTGGTTGTCTGCTTCGCCTATCGGAGTGATGATTACTTCATACTGGAATCCGTCGGGCGTTACATAGTCGGGACCCTTCTTGATGTCAACACTCGGTTTGAAGCCGATAGCGGCAGCCGAAACGGAGAAAGCAAGAACGATCATTGTTATGAGAGCAATGCTTCTCAATACTTTTTTGCTCATGATTAAGACTCCTTTAAAAACTGATATATATTTTTTTTATTTATTGACTGTTTTGGCGTTCCGTATACCAAACATCGAAAACAAGTTTTCGAAGTGCCGTTTCGTCGGCATAAAATTCGGTATACTCCGCGTCCTCATTGATAACGCCCTCGGGCGTGACCGTGGGGACACGTCGGTAATCCGAAGAATCGGAATACAGCGACATCAGTTTGGACAAACTGATTGAAAAGTAAGAATACGGATAGATGGCATCGTAAACGGATTTGAGTTTTGACACGTCCGAACCGAGCAACTTATCGACCTGTTTGAAAAGTTCCGAATAAAACGTTCGGTGACGTTCCATGCGGGACGTGTTCAGCTGGTCGCCGACATCGCCTCTGCCGCGCAGGTATATATACGCTTTTGCACCGTCGAGGGTAAGCGTCTTGCCCGCTTCCATTTCGGGGTCAAACTTTGTGAAATCGTCTTTAAGCGTAACAGTTACGCCGCCGACCGCATTGACAAATGGAATGATACCCTCCATGTTCATTGCCAGATAACCGTCTATCGGTACGCCGTAAAGCAATCCCGAAACGGCACGGCTCATATTTTCGCAACTGCTTTTGCCGCCGCTGCCGTAAGCGTAAGCCGTGGCAAGTTGAGCATTAAGCGTTGTGACCGGGTCGCCGAATACGCCGAGTTTTTGAATTTCGGTTACCGTGTCGCGGTTCAACTGTATGGTTGAGACGGTTTTCTTTGAGTTGTTTATGGAAAGAATGAATATCGCGTCGGCTTTGCCGCCTGTCTCGAAAAGCTCACTTTCCTCATACTCACCCTCGGCATCTATGCCGAGAACGAGAAGATTGTAAACACCCTCATTGTAATCATACGTTTTTCCGTTATATTCAACCGTCTTATACGGATAAGCCTGTGCCTCTTTTTCTGCGGCAAGCCTTTCGTTTTCGCGTTTTGCCGAATAAATCTTGAATGCGGCAAAAACACCGACGGCGGCGAAAGCAACAATCAGAAAAATCAAAACAACCCTTAAAACAAGCGTTTTTTTCATAGTCCGACCGTTCCTTTTTCCGGCTTTTGCATATAACAGAAAAAGCAGAAAGAGAAAACACTTCCCATCTACCTATGCCTATTATACTATAAGAATCCCGATTTGTCAATAGCAATGCAAGAAAAAAGTTTGAAATTTTTATACAATTCAAAGGACAAAAACGGGCGTTTTTTCTCCGCTGCCGAAACCGGACAGACCTCCGACGCGCGGCGAAAAACGCAAACATCTTATATTCGGAGGCAGAATATACTCGACCTGCCGTTCGTTTTGCGTTTCAGGACCATTGCCGACCGCGCATTTCCGATTTTCATATTATATTTTTACTCTGAACACCTTTTTGCATTTCGGGCAGGTCACACCGTGATCGCCTTTACGACGGGGCAGGCGCAAAACGCTTTTGCAATGCGGGCATTTTTTGTAAACGTGCGTTTTTCTGTCTTTCCACATTTGTTTTCGGAGCCAAAAAAACTTTTTAATGCCGTTTTTTATTGAAAGAAAGCGGCGGTTTTCACGGCTTCTCGCAACGATGTTGCGTGAAAGCATACGAAAGACCGACCACGCAAAAAGAAGCAGGAGAACGGCGTTCCATATCCACCCGCCGATGCCTCGCATCATGGGCGTGCGCACAAGAAAAAGTTGAGCAAACGCAAGCACGAGGTATGTTATCATCGTAAACTTTCCGAGAGCGTCAGAGCCGTATCTGCCGCTCATAAAACGGACAAGCCAATTTCTGAATCTGTTCATTCCGCCTTTTTCCCCTTTTCTTTTTTCGACTCAGTGTAACGCAGACGTATTCCCGAATATATTATGTTTCTGATAAGCGAATTATCCTTGACGCGCTCGATTTTTTCGAATGCGGCGGCGACGTCGGACGCCAGCATGTTCAATATATCGTCAAAGTCCTCTTCTCGCGCCTCGGTAAGCGGATTGTAACGCTCTTTTTTCAGGTCTTTTCTGAAATCGACGCAGGCGTCCTGCAAATAGATGTATTTGCCGAGTGCAAAACCGAAATCATAAAGTACTTTTTCGTATTTATCGTTGCGATAACTCAGAAGAGTGCCCAACAGCCGTCCGAAAGTGGCGGCGGGAATGTCGGGATTCGTCTGCCCCGCGCGTTCGGCTTCGGAAAGAAGCGAAAGGCATTCGAAAACCACGGTTTCCTGTTTTGGGAAACGGCGGCTGATACGTTTCATTTTGGGCTTGTAAAAACCGCTTGCAAACAGCGCAAGAAGATTGCCGTCATCGTCCCAATCGTCAAGCATATTGGCATACGAAAGCAGAACGTTCATGTCCGCAACGTAATCGAGAATGTCGCTTTTGACATAATCATGCGTTTTGCACGGGTGCGGCGCGCATTTGCCGCGGCAGGTCTCGCCCTCGCCGTAAAGTTCGCAGAGCAATATACCGATAAACGTGAAGTCGTAAGTCAGCGTCAGTCTGCCGAGGTTGCCGTTTGTTTTTTTGAGCGCGTGGCAAAGCCCGCAATAATAAGCGTTATAGCGTTTTTTCTCTTCTTCCGTCAGGTTTTTCATATCGGCAACAATATAACCGAACACGGGACTTCACCTCCTCAAAACAGCATAATAACTCATGTTTTTTACTAAAAATTATTTTAGCACTTACAGCCCGAAAGGTCAATGTTAATTTAGGCAAAGAAATCTAAAATTTATGCGGTCAACAACGCGCAAAAACCGCGGAAAAATGCGAACCGTGACGGAGCGGCTCAAAATATGAGTTTTTTATGAAACATATTGATTTTTTACTTTTTTTGGTGTATAATAACCGTTAGATTATTTCGGTATATCTGAAAGGAATGATAAAATCATGAAAACCATCGGCGTATTGACGAGCGGAGGCGACGCTCAGGGCATGAACGCGGCTGTCAGAGCCGTTGTCAGAACCTGTGTTGCCGAGAACATAACCGTTATGGGTATCCGTGAGGGATACAAGGGACTTATCGAGGGCAATATTCAGGAACTCACCGCAAGAGATGTCTGCGACATTCTCGGCAGAGGCGGCACGTTTTTGAGAAGTGCGCGTTGTCCCGAATTCAAGACCGAGGAAAAAATTCAGGAAGCGGTTCACACCTGCAAAGAGTTCGGCATTGAGGGTATTGTTGTTATCGGCGGCGACGGCTCGTTCAGAGGCGCACGCGACCTTACCCTGCACGGCATTCCCTGCGTTGCGATGCCCGGCACGATAGATAACGACATCGTTTGCAGCGACTACACGATAGGCTTTGACACGGCGGTCAACATCTGCATCGACCTTATCGACAAACTCAGAGACACCTGCAACTCCCACAACCGCTGCTCCGTTGTTCAGATAATGGGCAAAAATGCGGGTTGGGTCACGCTTGAAGCGGGTATCGCGGCGGGCGCAACGTCCATCATCGTGCCCGAAGTTGAGTTTGATTTCCAGAGAGACATTGTTGACAGAATAGCAAGAGGCAAGAGATACGGCAAAAACCACTTTATCGTGCTTGTTTCCGAGGGTCTTTTCTTCGACGTTCCGTCCAACAAAAACTACAAATACTGCGTTGACAACGGCATTGCCAACATCGCGGACTTTGCAAAACGCGTTGAGAAAGAGACCGGCGTTGAGTCCAGAGAAGCAATACTCGGTCACGTTCAGCGCGGCGGCGCTCCCTCCGCAAAAGACAGAGTTATCGCAACCGAAATGGGCAACTACTGCGTAAACTTGCTTAAAAACGGAATCAGCAACAGAGTTGTTGTTATGAAAGAAACCGATATTATCGACCTCGACATTCTTGAAGCGCTCAAAATGGAAAAACCGTTCGACTTCAAGAAATACGAGATGGCAAACATGATAAATATCTGATAATACCGAATAAAAAAACAGAACTGTCGGGGCAAATGCCTCGGCAGTTTTTTTTGAGGTGAGAGTTGACACCTCGCCGCCGATATGATATAATCGTTTCAAGAACCGAAAAAAGGAATGAAGAGAAAATGGACGGGATTTTTAAGAAAAGCACCCCCGTAAAAGTGCTTAACATAATTGAAATGCTGCTCGGAGCGGTCGGCGCGCCCGCAAGAATAGCATACGGGTACTTTTTTGAAAATATGCGGGGAGAAAAATTACTTATTACGGCAATAATATACGGGTCTGTCGGTTTGATACTGTTTTTGTATGGGCTTACGTCTTTTTTGCTGAACAGAAACGCTTACCTGCATCTTGACGAACACGGCATGGACGCACGTTTTTTGTGGGGTTCGAAAATAAAGTGCGCATATTCCGAAATCGCTTTTTGCAACTGTTCGGCAACGACGCTGGCTTTGCGCATGAAAAACGGGAAAAATTATACGATATTCGGACTTGCCAACAGTATTGAAATATGCGACATAATAAAAACGGAAACCGAAAAAGAAATCACGGACGACAAAACGATAAATGAAGTCGGACACGAAATTATGCAGACGACGAAGAGGATAAACAAAAACTTGGCGTTCACTGTCGGCGGGCTTGTTGCCATGTTCGCATTGATAGCGCTCCTCGTGATTCTGACCGGAGGGCGGGACATCAAGGATTTTACACCGACCGACAAAATGTTTATGATCTGTTTTGCGATTGCGGAAGTCGCATTGTTGATAATAACGTTTGTTTTTGCGGGCAAAGCCGGAAAAGACAACACTTACATCAGGCACAAAAAGGTACAATACGGAGAATATATCATAAAAAAAGCACCGCTTCCGTCGGGCAATGTGCTCAAATGCTATATCGACCTGTTGACGCAGACAAGAGTGATAATATACGGATTTCCGAATTCTGAAAACGTATATTACATATACCAATTCGTAGGAAAGAATTTTGCGCTGATGTCCACGGACAGTTCCGAAATTTTTCCGAGCATGAAAGACCTTTCCGCGGAATTCAATAATTTTGACGGATATATAGACTTTGACACGACCGATATAAAACAATAAAAACACGGTCGTATGCCGAGCATATTCAGACCGCGAACAATACCGCACGGGGCTGTAAAAACCTGCGTTTTTACAGCCCCGTGCGCTTTTTATTTATGTATATACTCTGTCCGTGATTATTTAAGGAAGCCGAGGCTGCGGATTATTGCAGGCTCTTTGGCTTTGCCCGAGCAGATCTGGAAGAAGCAGATAACTCTGAGAACAAGAAATATACAACTCATAACGCCGTATGCAACAGGAACGATTATCGTCCAGAAAAGAAGCGCTACGCATATAAGCATGAGAATATTGACAACCGTGAATTTGAGTGCCTGTCTGACATGGAACATGGTGAAAGGCGACTTGCGGCTTGCCAAAAGCGCGATGATTATGCCTACCGTGCCGAGAAGATAACCGAGCATGGCAAAAACCTTATTGTCGGAAATATCCTGCGGGTCAAACTCTGCGGTGTGGTCGTAGGGGGTCGCCCTGCGGAGGAACGGCGGTGTTTTGGGTATACTGCGGCTGTGCCTGAGCGGATTCGGAAATGCGCGCGCCGCAGTTGGCGCAAAATGTGGCAGCATCGTCAAGTTGTACGTTGCAATTAGGACATGTTTTCATAATATTGTCTCCCTCGTATTATATAATTCCCATTGCCCGACAAAAAGACTATGTCGGGCAATGTTCTTTATCATATCGTTACAGACGATTACTTGATGCGTTTGAGCAGGTCTACCATGGAAACTTCGATCATCTTCTGACCGAGTTCGGCGGACGCTTCATACGCGCTCTGAATGAACCAAGCGTCGGACTGCGGAAGTCTTTCGAGTTTGACCGCATCGGGATAGAACGCTTTGAGCAGGCTGGACTCATACTTGCCTGCATGGTCGTAGCCCGTGGCGTGCTGTGCGGCGGTGGACATACAGGAATAAACCTTTATCATGCCGAACGGGAAGTCGGAATCCGTGCCGAGGTTGTCGTAGTAAGAAGAGAAACTGTTGGAACCCCACCAGCCTTTGCCCATGGTATCCTCCATATACTCCATGATGAGTTTCTTCGCCGCTTTTGCGCAGGCGAGAGTCATGGGCATATAGTTTTCGTCCTCGAACTGGTGATGAATGAGCATATAGATGTTCTTGAATCCGCCGTAAAGCATTGATTTAAGAATACCGTAAATGTAGTTCTCGTAAACATCGACGTCGATGGTAACGGTTCCGTTTTCGGGGCCGCCTACCGCATAAGACGCAACGCCGTACCAAACGGGCGGGCAAACAACGCATTCTTTGCTCTCCGCAATTTTATCGGCAAAGCCCTGGCAGATCATCGTGTCGCAGCCGAGCGCACAGTGAGGTCCGTGCCACTCAATGGTGCCTATCGGCAGGATGACGGGAAGATTTTTTTCTTTTGCTTCCTGCACGTCGGCGGTCATCATATATTCAAGTCTCATAAAACAAACATCTCCTCAAATCAGAAATCAAGTTCGATATATTTGAGTTCGTCGCAGTTGGACTCAAAGCCGTTTTCGGTTATTACGATACCCTTTTCCCAACGAAGACCGAAAGTCGGGCCGGAAACGAAGGTGTCTATCTGGAAGGTCATGTTCGGTTGAAGCAGGTAGTTGGAAGTGGTCTCCATCCAGGGCGCTTCAACTTCGATGATACCGGTTCCGTGGCAAGGACCGTAAACGTAGTTTTCTCTTCTGCCGTTATCCTCGAAGAATTTAAGGAAGCCCTTTGCAACGTCGGAAGCAAGAACGCCCGCTTTGAGTTGTTTTTCTGTCCACTTGTGCGCTTCAAGACAGAAGTCAACAAGGTCTTTCTTCTCGGGAGAATATTTGCCCATGCCTACGGGAATGCCTATTGCGGGAGAATAACCGTCAACTTTTGCGGAAAGGTTGAGCTGAACGATGTCGCCCTTGTTTATAACTCTGTAAGAAGGTCTGGAAATAGCGTGAGAAGTGCTCTTTTCGCTGAATACATACATCGGAAGACCTTCGTATTCCGCGCCGTTTTCGTAAACCGCTTTCTGTGCGATACCGACCATTTGAAGTTCGGTAACGCCCGGACGAAGAGCTTTTACAACTTCATCTGTTGCGATCTGCGCGATTCTGAAACCTTCACGGATGCAGGCGATTTCGTTTTCGGACTTGATCTGACGAAGCGAAACCATGATGTTGTCTGCGTTTATTATCTCCGCTTCGGGATAGCACTCTTTAAGGCCGTCCATCATAACAACGGTGGTCTCCATGTAGCCGCCGATACCTATTCTGATATGCTTGCCTTTAACGCCGAGGTCTTCAAGAACGTCGTTGTAGGTGTTCGTCTTGATTTCGGGATAGGACGGGTTTGCGCCCTCTCTGTAATAAAGGCAGGGATAAATGTTCTTGATTCTCGAAACGTCGCCTGCAAAGATGACGGATTCGGGACCTACCATAACGGCAGCGTTGCCGTTGGCTGCGATAGCTACGCCGACTCTTTCGAAAAGGGGCCAGAAGCCGCAGAAGTAACGCGGGTTGGCATAGTCGGACTCGGTACCGTTGACTATCATAACGTCAAGGTTCTGCTCTTTCATCATCTCAACGCATTTTTTGCGTCTTTCAACGTATTCGTAGTCGGGAATACAAACTCTGGACATGGTGTTTTTCTCCTTTGAATATCTTTTATATAATATGTATTATTATAAACTCAACCTATCATTTTTGCGATCTTATCTTTCATCGCATTTGCTTCGTCGGGCGTCAGAAGACCCGTTGTGAAGTCTATCTTCACGGTCTCGCCCGCTTCCATGTAGCGGATATAACCTTTCTTTACGCAGTCCGCGTGTCCGTTATGCTCGCCCGTTGCGGGAAGAAGCATACCGACCGCGTCTTCGTTCGGAAAACGGCTTATCCAGCGAACGCCGTAAGGCAGTTGTGCGGGGTGGTGCGAAACATAGCCCGCATAACCGTCGGGGAACACCTGCATACAGTGCCCTCTGCCCTCTTCGTCCGATTCATACTTGACGGTGAAGACGACCTCGGGCTGATAGAACTGTTTCTCGCCGCCCAACGTATCGTGCGCGTGAATGTCCTTTTTCAGCACTTTGAACCAGTCTTTCAACTTCTTCTGTTCGTCGTCCGTCAGCGTATCGGGAACAAGTTCGTGCAGATAAATGTTCTCTGTTTTTGCGGAATAAACGAGTTTTGAGCCGTCAACGGGACGGAAGTTCATGTGGCACATATACGAGTATTCCTGGCGGCAGCCGCGCAGGTTTTCTATCTCATTGTGCACGTCGAACGTCGTTCCGTTTTCGTAAAGGCGGTAAGTCGGGCGGAACTCATACCCTGTCTCAAAACCGAACACATAACGGCAGGAGCCGCAGAGTTCCACATATCTGCCCTTTTCGTCCTCACCGCAGACAGCCCACGCCTTGTCGTAACCGATATTGGGCAGTTCCGCGTGAAGCGGGTGCGTATCGCCCGCGGCAACATCGGGATTGCCTATTGCGGTAAGACCGCAATGGATAAGAAACGCGCCGTAAGTTTTGCAGTATTCGGTGCTCTGCGTCGGCTCGTCGAACAGCGTTTTCATAACAAGCTCGTGTCCGTCAAAGCACGCGCGCCACACCTGAAAGCCCTTGAACGGAAGCACGGTGATGTAACCGCGCGCGTTTTTGAGCGTCATACCGCAGATACCCGTTGAATATTTAAACAGGGAAAGGCTCATCTTTCCGTGTTCGAAAAGCGTCTTTTCCTTTTCTCCGAAATAGGAGGGAGAAAGCATTATTTTCATATTCAATACCTCTTATTTTGCCTCGTTCATCGGCTTGCAGATCTGTTCGTTCATCGCGGTAACAAGCGAGGAAAGTTGGTTTTTGATCGAACCGGTGAAAGAAGCCGCAACCGCACCGTTGATAACGTTCTGATACTCTTTGCCGAATTCTTCGTCGGCAAGGATTTCAAGAGCGTACTGGTAACTCATGTTTATGCTGGTGTTTTTGTAAACATTGTAGTCGTCAACGGTATCAAAGAAATTACGAGCCATATAATCATCGTAACCGGTCTTGCCCCATTCTTCGGTCGGGGCAAACAGTTTGTCAAGAATATAAGCGGCGTCTTCGTCTCTTTGACTGTCGTTGCCGTGCTTGAAGATGGAAGTGCCTCTTTCGTGGTAACCGAAATATGCGCCGGTGTTCTTTGTGGCGTCGGTCGCGTCCGGACCGGTCGGGAACGGAACCCAATGGACGGTGGAACACTTGGTGTTTATCGCGTTTTCGGAAGTTTTGAGTGCGAATACGGCTGTACCGTTATCAAAGTCGTTGCCACTGACAACGACGCAACCTGTCTGATACATTTTTCTGACCCATTCAAGCGCGTTGAGTGCAGGGTCGCTGTTGAGCCCGCAGATATACTTGCCGTTCTTTGTTATAATGATGTTTGAACCGTTGGCATCAATCGCGGAGGCTTCAAGGGAACAGGAACTTTGAAGACCGTAAACAGGTCTTTGCGCCGTGAGGTCGGAGCAACGCTGAACGACGTTGAGGAAAGTGTCGAACGTCCAGTCGCCCGCTTCAACCATTTCCTTGGGCGTGGTGCCTATGTTGAACTCGTCATAAAGTTCGTAGTTATAGATAAGCGCGCCGCTGTAAACGGATACGAACGGAGTGTACATCGAACCTTTTACGGGGAAAGCGTAAAGCACGCCGCCGTAACGGGTTGCGTCACGTTTTGCCTCGATGCCCCATTTTTCCTCGTCGGAAGCGTCAAGGCTCGTGAACTCTTCCATGTTGCAAAGGATACCCGCCTTGTAATATTCGCGGAGTTCGCCGAACGTTGCGGAACAGATATCCGCTTCAATGTCACCCGCCGCAAACATTGTGGCAAAGGTCTGTGTGGTTTCGGAGAATCCGGAACGGATTATCTTGCAGTTATAGGCTTTTTCGATATAAAGGCACTGGTTGTAAAGGACCTCGTCCTCGCGGCTTTCCATATAAGGAAGCGTGCCGGGGTCTATATCGGGGTCGTCGTCGGACGGGTCTGCGGTTATTATCGTGCCGCGATAATAGAATTTTCTGCCGCCGAAATCTCTTTCGCCGGTCGGCGTTCCCGTTTGGGTCTGCCCTTTATCTCCGTTGCAGGCGGTAAAGAACGCAAAAACGGAGAAAAGGCATATAGCCAAAAGGATTATCTTTTTCTTCATTTTAACCTCCCGTTTATTATTCGATTATAAACGAATATATATCTGCGTCGCAGAGTTCGAGCGCAAGGCGCACCGTTTTGCCTTTCAGGTCTGCGATATTGCCGTTTTCAAAGTCTATCGGGCTGTCAACGCGGTCGCCGAATATCTCGGTCGTCCAAAAGCCCTCGAAAGGCTCGTAGTTCTCGTCCAGAACTTTCACTTTCATAAATCCTCTTGCGGAGGTGGCGAAATTCATCTTCAAAGTGTCGCCGTCAAACGTGAAAGGACGGGTAACAAGATTTCTGCCGGGATATGCGCCGTAATACGAAGCAAAGCCGTCGAGACGAACCGTGTATCTGTAAAGGTTTGACGGTTTGCCCGTCCACTTGCCCTCAAAATTATACATTGATATCTCGTTTGCCGCGCCCTCGTATTCGCTCGGGGTCTCTATCATGCCGAACGCGGGATAGCAGTCGCCGTATACCCAGTTGTTTCCGTTTTCGGGACCGGGGGTCAGCCACGCCTCGTCAAATCGGTGGAACTTAACGCCGTCGCGGCTTGTCATAAACACGCAGTCGGTCACGGTAAGTCCGAGACGCTCGGTGAGGTTGCAGCGAAGTTTTCTCTGCTCCTGTCCGCAAAGTCTGTCAAAATTCTTCGACCAGCCGTAACGCTGAACGTATCTTGTCGGAAATCCCGTCAGAATGTGATCCGCGCGGTAATACGGTCCGACATTGTTTGTGTAAAGAGGATAGTCCGCCTGTTCGCCGAAATCTATCATCGTCGGCTCAGACCAGTTCCAGAAATCGTCGGAAGTTATCACGCGGACATCGCGGATAGCATATTCGTCCGTTTCCTCGTTGTCGTGAAAATCGCGGATATAGCAACGGTATTTACCGCTGTATTTATCCCAATGGCATACGTTGAGGGAGTCGAACTTGCCCTGCTTTGTCAAAAGAGCCTTGCGAGTCCAGTGCTTTGCGTCGGTCGAAACGTACCCCCAAAGAGTTCCGTCTCTGCCGCACTCGGCAACGCCCTTGTATTTTTCGTCGGGCTTGCAGTTCGGGTTTGTGTCCTTGAATGCAAAGAAATTATCGTAAATATCCGTTTTCTGATCCAGAATGATGTTGTTTTTTCTGTATCTGCCGAATTTGCATATACCGAGGTCGGGGCGCTCCCATTTGATACCGTCGCGGCTTTCGGCATAGCAGACTTTGATGTCCGAGCCATTGTGCGTACCGTCAGGCTTTATCATCGTCCAACCGAGATAGTACATTCTGTAAAGAACGCCGTTCTCGTCTTCGTCCTTAAAAATGTTGTAATAATCGCACCCGTCGCCCTCCCACGGTTTGTCAAGCAGGAGCACACGCTCTTTTTTGACGGGCTTGTGTAAGCGCAGTTCGGCGTTCGTGCGGTCGGGCTCGATCATAAAATCGTCCCAGAAAACCTCTCGCCTACCGCGCAGATCGACTGCATTTTTGCTCATAAATTCTCCTTGAAAAGGTCTTTGCACCGCCTCGGTTCAGACAAAGCGGAAAAACTCTTTTACATTTTCGGCTGCGCTCCCGTTCAGTATACACGGTTTGCAACAGGGCGCAATACCCCTATAATAATCAAAGATATTATAGTATAAACGCGCGTAGTTGTAAATAAATAAAACAGACACGGTGTAAGCATCGTGTCTGTTTTATAAAGTTTGAAGATAATTCTTCCGCTATTTTACAATCATTTCGATTTTGGCGAAACGGTGACGGGAAACACTTACAAAAATGTTTCCGAAAAGGAGTATCGGCGGTTTTTCTTCGACATAAACATCGTGCAAAAACAAAAACCCCGCAGTTATCGCATTTATGGGGAACTATTCCGTCTAAAAACGGGCGAAAAGTTCCCTATTTCAAAAAGCCGAGGTTTTCGGTCAGCATATTTCGGACTCAATCACATTCACGCCGACCGAAAGTTCTCTGTCGATGCCGCAGACGCAAAAACGCGCGGAAGTGTTGGGAGGAACGCAGACTTCAAACGTAACCTTGCCGCCGTCGCGTTTCCACGCGCAGGAGACCTTGCCGTAGAGGCTGTCGTAAGCAAAAGAAGCGAACGTTATGCTGCCGCCGACGCAGGGCGTTATCTCAAAGCGGTTCTCGCCGGAGACATTGATGCCGCACATACGGGAGAATATCCATTCGCATACGGCGCCTTTCGAGTAGTGGTCAAGAGAGGCTATGCCGCCGTTCTCGGTTTCCGTCCCCTCCCACGCTTCCCAAACGGTGGTCGCGCCCATTTTGGGCATAAACAGCCACCCTGGCATCTGTTCGTTTTCAAGCAGACGGTAAGCGTATTCGGGTGAAATATCCTGAAGAACGTAGAGAATAAGCGGGGTCGAAAGAAAGCCCGTGCCTAACCGCCAACCGTATTCGTCAAGTGCTTTTACGAGGCGTTTTTTCGCGAATTCGGTCTGTTCGGGTGCAAGCAGATCAAAGTAAAGCGGGCGCACGAGACTTGCCTGACGGGAAGTGTCAAGCGTAAATTTTTCGGTTTTGCGGAGAGCCGTGTAGCCGAGTTTTACGCGGTCCGCGATTGCCGCGAAGCGTTTTGAATCGTCGGACTTTTCGAGAACTTCGGCGATCTCGCTCATCAGTCGGCAAACATAGGCGATATACGCCGTAGTTTCTTCGGGATGAGGAGAAACGAAGTCCTGCCAGACAAAGGGGTGAACGTCGGCGGGTTCAGCCCATTCGCCGTAAGATTGACCGTAATTCGAGATGTTCTTTTTCTGTCGGCGGTCGATACCCGTCGGGCGCGCGGTCGGATAGAATCTGCCGAGCGTTTTTATTTTGTAATCAACATATTTTTTCATCGCGGCGTAATTATCCCGTATAACGGATTCGTCGCCGTACCGCTTCCATATTCTGTAAGGTATCAGTACGCCCGCGTCCGACCAACCCGCAGAGCCGTCCATCGCGTTCATATAGCGGTCTATGCCGCCGCGGGGGGTTATCTGACGGAATTTGCCGTTGCGGCGCTGTCCGTCAAGCATATCGAGGATATATTTGCGGGCAAACGGCGCGTATTCAAAGAAGTAGGACGCCGTATCCGCAAAAATCTGCGCGTCGCCCGTCCAGCCGTGGCGTTCGCGGGTCGGGCAGTCCGTCGGAACATCGGCGTGGTTGTTCTTTGCCGAAAGCAGCGTGCAGGCGACAAAGCGGTTTACAAGGTCGTTTGAGCATGAGAACTCGGCGGTCGGCTTCATATCCGAATACACGGCGACGGCTTCGAAATCATCGGCGGAAAACGGGATGTCCGTTTCGATAAGGACGTACTGAAAGCCGAAAATCGCAAACTTTGTTTTGTACTCGTTTTTTCCGTCACGGCAGATATATTCCACCTGTTGAAGCGGCGTTACCCTTGTGCGCTTTTTGTTTGCGCATTGAATGTTTATCTGTGTAAACTCCCCGTTTTTGTCAAACATTTCGCCGAAGCGGAGAAATATCTTTTCGCCCGCTTTTGCGGAAAGCGAAAACGCGATATAACCTGCGATGTTTTTGCCGAAATCAAGAACGGTCTTTCCTGACGGGGTCTTGATAAGAGTGGGTTTGAATCTCTCTTTTTCAACGAGATATACGTTGTCTGTCGGGGTCGGAAAAACGGAATGAGAAGTCGGCACGGCGTGACCCGAATACGTCGGATTCATACGGGCATCGACACGCTCTCCGTCCTTGTTGTCCGCAAAGCGCCGAGAGCCGTCGTTTGACCATTGCCAAGAGCCGTCCGTCATAACGGTTTTTGAAGAGCCGTCGGCAAAAAACAGTTCGAGTTGCATTAAAAGTTTTGTTCTGCTGCCGTACTGATTGCGCAGACCCCATGCGCCGCAGGAACCCCGGTACCACCCGTCCGCAAGTTCGGCGGTTATTTCGTTTTCGCCGTTTTTCAGGAGAGGGGTAACGTCAAAAGTCAGCAGACGGACACGTTTGAGGTAATCGGTATGCCCCGGCGCGAGAACAAAATCGCCGACACGATTGCCGTTTATCTTTGCCTCAAAAAGTCCGCAGGCGGTTGCGTAAAGGCGGGCACGGACAACGTTTTTCGCTTCAAAAGTTTTGCGGAAGCAATCCACGGGATAGCGTTTTCTTTTGTTCACGCAATAATCTCCGCTTATCCATTTCGCGGAAAAGTCGGCAGGGTCAAGCAGCGACATCTCAAATGATGCGGTGTCGGAATATTCGCCCCAGACACCGTTTTCGTCGCGCAGACGCACCCTCCACAGAACGCGGTCGCGGGAAGCGAGCGTTTGCGGAAACGAAATATGCGTTGCCGAAGAGGTCTTGACCGTCACGGACGGAAAAGGTTTGTCGTTTACGGTATATTCAAGTTCGTAAGCGGTCTGTTTTACGCCGTCTTCGCATTTCCAATAAAGGCGCGGGGAACGGGTTGCCAGTCCGAGAGGGTTGACAAGATATTCGGTTTTCAATTCAAATGCTTTCATATATTATCTTCTCCGAGCGCTTTTTGCATTTTCTCATAAAACGGTTTTGCTTTTGCCTGCTCTTTTTGCCAGAGTTCGGCAAGCGCAGCCGCTTTTTTCGCGGCTTTTTCGTCCGCTTTCTTTCTTTGCGCTTCGGTCATGCGGGAACGACGGAGAGCCGCTTTTTCGGCAATTTTATTTTCTTTCGCAAGTTCTTTTTCGGCTTTCGCAGCTTTGTCGGCTGCCTGTTTTGCCTCTTTTTCGTCGCACTTTTTAATATATTCGGCTTTGGCTGCCTCAAAGTCCGTGCCTTTCTCCCCGCATTTCTTTTCGAGTTCGGCAAGGTATACGGCGCGGGCTTCGGCGGCGAGCGCCTTTTGTTCCGCCTCTTCTTTTTCATCTGAGGAGACCCATTTTTCACCGCGGGCTTCGGCGGCGGCACGCTGTCTTTGTCTGATAACGTTCTGTTTTAAGCCCACCGTTTTTTCAACGTTCAATGCCGAGAGCATGAAAGCCAACGCTATGCCTGTTATAACTTCAAGTCCGACAAAGAAGAACGTTATGGCGGACGAGGTGGCGGCGTTTTGAACGATGCCTATCGTAAATACGCGGTTCGCGCCGAGATTTGCGACACCCGAGGCTATCGCATCCGCGGAAAGCTGCGTTGTGTATCCGTTTGCGGCAACGGATGCCATGGTATCGGAAAGCGTGGCGGAGGTGGCTTCAAGCGGCGGGACATAGCCTGCGGCGGAGATAACGCCGTTGAAAATACCCGTGCAGATTCCGAGAATGGCGACGGCGATAATGCTGTAAACAGACATCGCAAGTCCGTCCGAACGGAATCCGCTGCGCCATTCGGAGTGGTCGAGAACGTCCGCAAAAAGCGCCATAAACACATAAGCGCACGGCAGACCGCCGATATTTTTTATGAACTGTCCGACAAGAACGACAACCATATTGGTGGGAGCAGCCCAGCAGATAAGCGAACCGAGAGCGTAAAGCACAAAGCCGAAAAGGGTGACGTTGCGTTTGCCGAACTTCTTGGCAAGCGGCCATACGGCAAAAATGCCTATACCCATCGGTATGCCGCCGATAACGGAAACGAGCATTTGCGTTACGCCGTCGTTGTACGTTCCGAGAACGTAGTTGCAGTAATAAACGAGCGCGCTGTTTTTCATGCACGTTCCGACGGTATATATAAGGAAATACGCAAAAATTATAATCAGATATTTATCCGTGAAAACCGCTTTGAGTTGCACTGAAAACGGTATTTTCTTCTCTTTTATGCCCTCGGTTTCGAGAGTTACGCGCTCTTTGGTGAAGTAATACTCAAGGAGCGTCAGCGGAAGAGCAAGGATTGAAAGCGTACCCATAACGGCTATCCAAAGGCGTTTGTCCGTGCCGATAACGGGCATAACAACCATCGGAAAAACGAGCGCGACGATTATGCCGCTCATCATAATGGTCGAAATCTGATTGAAAACGGAAAGCGAACCGCGCTGAACGGTGTTGCGGGTGGACAGCGGAACCATAAGGTTGTGGGACATATTGTAAATCGTATACGCCAGCGAATAGAACAGGTTGTAGGAGAGAATGACCCAAACGACCTGAACAGTCTCGCTTGCCTGCGGAACGGTGAAAAGCAGAATGCCTGTTATCGCAACGAGCGGCGCCGAAAGCAGCAGCCACGGACGGGCTTTGCCCTGCTTGGTGCGGGTACGGTCAATTATGTAACCCATTGCAACGTTTGTTATTGCGTCTATTATTTTGGAAACGATGGGGAAAATGACAAGGAATGCGCCGCCCCATACGCCCGTGAGTTTGAGAACATCGGTGTAATATACGTTCAAATATGTTGCCAAAACGGCATTCAGCAGCAGAGCACCGCAAGGTCCGAGCAGATAGCCGAGCCATTTTTCTTTTGTTCCGACATTTCGCGAACGAACCTTCGAATCAAAAAAGCGTGAAGACAACATTCCGTTTTTCATTTGGTTTTTGCTCCTTTTTCTTTGATTTTATACGATTTTTTCATTGCTTTTATCCCACGAATGACATGCCCGTTTCCGAGTTCGACAAAGCCCTCCGCGATATTGAAAGGAAATGATCTTCCCGCGGACATTGAAAGCGTGCGCATACAGTTCGTGTCAAAAATGCGCTTTAAGAATACCGCGCCTTTTATGCGGTTTTCGCGTTCCGCGCCCTCGGGAAGTTTTTTTGCCGCTTTGAGTTGTTTTTTCGAGGTCGCGGTGACGGCGTTGTACAGTATTCTTCCCATAAACGTTTTTTGGAAATCCGAAAAAGGACTTTCGAGCGTCAGCGGAAGTTTCGGGACGTGTTTCGGGAGCGGCGCGCCGAGCAGCTCTTCAAATATTTTGTTGTCAATCCGTTTGCCGTCTTTCATCGCCTCATTGACCTCGGCGGAATACGGGCAAGCGACTTTCTCACCGGAAGAAACCGTAAGTTTTTCGCAAAAAACGGGATCTTCGGAAGAAGACGATATCTGAACCTCGTATTCTCCGTTTTCAAGCACAAAACGGTTTTGGGACACATCAAAAAACGACAGGTCTTTTTCATCAAAAGAGAGCGTTACGCATCGGCTTTCGGAGGGGTCGAGCCAAACTTTTTCAAATGCGCGAAGTTCTTTTTTCGGGCGGAACACGGCGGAATCCGACGGGTTTGCAACATATACCTGCACAACTTCGGCACCTCTGCAAGCGCCGACGTTCGTAACCGTAACGTTCGCGAAAACTTTGCCGTTTTCACTGAAAACTTCAGGGTCGGAATATGAAAATTCGGTATACGAAAGCCCGAATCCGAACGGATAACGTGGTTTTGCATCGGCGCTTGCCGTATATCGGTAGCCGACAAAAACGCTTTCTTTGTAAAGTTCGTTTTCGGTTTTCGAGTATTCCGCGCCGTAAGGCAACTGCGAATACGTTTCAAACCACGTTTCCGCAAGTTTGCCGGACGGGCAGGTCTCGCCGAACAACAGCCTTGCGCACGCCTCACCGCAGCATTGACCGCCGAGGTACATATTCAGAACGGCGTTCACGTTGTCCGCAAAAGGCAGTTCGACGGGAGAGCCGCCGAAAAGAACGACGGCAATCTTCTTTTTCAGCGGCAGCAGCGCCGAAACAAGACGCAGCTGGTCGGCGGGCAGGCGCATATCTTCCCTGTCCCCGCCCTCGCTCTCGGCAAGGTCTGTAAGACCGAGAAACAGCAGAATCTCATCGTATTCTGCGGCAAGCGCGACGGCCTCTGCCGTAAGATCTGTTTCGCAGGGCGACGCGTCCGCGCTGTATCCGCGCGCGAAAGCATATTCTATGCCGCGGACGGCAAACGCATCGGAGTGAGAAACCGTCTTTGTCGGGTTTATCATGGAACTGCCCGAGCCCTGATAGCGCATTTTTGCAAAAAGGTCTCCGATAACGCATATTTTTTTCTTCGGGTCAAACGGCAGAATACCGTCGTTTTTCAGTAAAACCGCGCTGTCCGCGGCAATCTCGGCGGCAAGTGATGAATGCGCGTCAATGTCAAAAGAACCGGTTTTCGGAACGGTCGCAAACCTGTCTGCAAAAGCAATCAGCCGTTCAACACAGCGGTCGAGGTCTTTTTCGTCAAGCGAACCGTCGGCAACGGCGTCGCAGACCTTCTTTATACTGACAGCCGTGTCGCCCGGCATTTCGAGATCTTCGCCGGCGCGCAGCCCCGCGCAGCGGTCGAAAGTGCCGCCCCAGTCGCTCATAACAATTCCGTCAAAGCCCCACTCGCCGCGCAGAATATCAGTTATAAGACGCTTGTTTTCGGACGAAAAAACGCCGTTTATGCGATTGTAGGAAGTCATGACGGCGTGCGGTTTGCCCTCGCGGACAGTCAGTTCAAACGGGCGCAGATAAAGTTCCCTGACAGCGCGTTCGTCAACAACGCTGTTGCCGTAAAAACGGGCGTTTTCCTGATTGTTCAGCGCAAAATGCTTCACGCAGGCGGTCACGCCGTTTTCTCCCACGCCGAGGCAGAACGCAGCGCCCATTTTGCCCGCAAGCAAAGGGTCTTCGCTGTAATACTCAAAATTTCTGCCGCAAAGCGGGTTGCGCTTTATGTTGACGCCGGGACCGAGCAGCGTATGAACGCCGTAGCAGCGGCACTCCTCGCCTATCGCGGCGCCCATTCTGTGCGCGTTTTCGGGCTCCCACGAACAGGCAACCGCCGCGGCGGTCGGGAACGCCGTCGCGGGTTCGGAAGAAGAAACGCCGTTATCGCCGCCGCCTATCTGCTTGCGCAGTCCGTGAGGACCGTCCGCCATGGCAACGGGAGGTATGCCGAGCCGCTCCACCGGACAGGTATACATAAAATCCGTGCCCTGAACGAGCCGCGACTTTTCGGCAAGCGTCAGATTTTTAAATCTTTCGTCTTTTTTCATAAAAATCCTCAAAACAAGTAATATCAAAAGGTCAATTTGTCTTTGCAAGTATATTATACAAAATAAAGACACAATATGTATTGCATATTTGTATCGAATATGATATAATTGTATTGAAAGGGGTTGTAAAAGATGAAAGCAGACGATATTGAATATGTTTGCGGCATAATCGCGGGGCTTTCGGGGTTGCCCGTCCGTGTTTTCGACGGTGAAAAGCAGACGTTTTTTTCATCTGTCTCGGCGTTGCCGAAAGACCCGATGAATATATATAAGGAAGAGATTTTTTCCATTAAAAAGAATGTGGGATATTACGTCACGCCGCAATTTGCCTATTACGGGGTCGTCCGTTACGGCGAAAAGCGGATAGTTATGGGCCCCACAAGCCGTGTACGCGCCACGGACGCGGAGCTGCGCGAACTTGCGTTTCTCGCGGACGTTCCCGCAGAGGACACGGATGATTTTCTGCTCGGAATGAAAGGCATAATCCCGATGCCGCCCGAAAGCGTTATGCAGATACAATGCGTGATGAATTATCTGCTGAACGGCGAAAAGCTTTCGCTGTCCGACATTTCGATATACGACAAAACGCAGGAAAGCATTACGGCGCAAATGACAAGAGATGAAGAGCCGCGCGGCGAATACGAAAAAACAGACCTGCACAACACGGTCTCGCTCGAAAACGCGCTGATGAGCATTGTGGGCAAAGGCGACACGGAAGCGCTGAACGCATGGATTCGTTCGGCCCCGCCCATACGCGGAGGAACGGTGGCATTCGACACGCTTCGCCAACTGCGAAATATGTTCATCGTCTCCGTCACGCTTGCCTCCCGCGCGGCAATAAGAGGCGGACTTGACCCGGAAGAGGCGCTTTTGCTCAGCGACAGATACATTCAGAGGTGCGAACTGACAAACGGCTCGGAGCAGATCTCAAACCTGCAATTTCACATGATAGCGGATTACACGCAGCGCGTCGAAAAAGTGCGCGTAAACGGCAGTCGGTCTAAACTCGTCTCCGACGTTGCCGCAAGCGTCCGACGCCATATCTGCGAACCGATGTCCGTTGAGACGGTCGCAAAAGAAATGTATATCAGCCGCACTCACCTATCCGCGGAATTTCACAGGCAGGCGGGAATAACGCTTTCCGATTATATACAAAAAGAGAAAACAGAAGAGGCGAAACGCCTTCTTCGGTACACAGATAAATCCCTCTCCGCAATTTCCTCGTATCTCGGCTTTTCCTCGCAGAGCCACTTCACGCGCGCGTTCAAAAAATTCGCGGGCATCACACCCGGCGAGTACAGGCAAAAGCACGAGGGACGGTAAATTCGCGATTTTCGGTTGAGGCACGGATTGCGACAGATGTATTCGTCGGGCGTTCCCACGCATAATACAAAGCGGGAACATACATTTTTGCATATAGCAGAAAACGCAAATGTGCAAATTTTGCATATTTTATATTGACATTGATGTGCAAATATGTCCGGCGGTTGGAGACAGAGGATACTCTTTACCTTCCCCAAAAGCAAAAACAGCCCTCTTTCGAGGACTGTTTTTTTTCGTCAATGTTTCCTTTTCTGCCTTGTTATAACTTCATGCAATGTAAAGGGGTACGCTGCGTTTCACAAAACTTCGACCGCTGATGCGGTGCCCGAAGTTTTTTGCTCACTCGCGACTTCACAGTCGATTTTTGCTTTGCAAAAATCGCTGCTGCGACGAACCTTGTTTCGCTGCGCGAAACAGGTTAACGGCTGAAAATGACCGAACCCTTATCGCCCGACACAGGCTGTTTTCGGCTATTTTCTCTCTTTTCGTCTTGGCGGGCGTCAGCCCGCCTGCGTCTCAAAAGGAAAAAATTTCCCGAAAATTTCTCTGTGGCGGGTGCGCGCAGTTTTTACGGAGCGGATTTTTGTCATAACGACAAAAAAGCCGCAGTGAATACTTGACGTATTTGCAAGGCTTTTGCGAAAGTCAGGGCAAAAATCAGCCCGTCAAAACCGATGAGAGTTCGGTCATTTTCAGCCAAATTCCTTTACCCGTCCCAAAAGCAAAAACAGCCCTCTTTCGAGGACTGTTTTTGTCTTTTGGGGTGGGTAAAGGGATTCGAACCTTCGATCTCCAGTGCCACAAACTGGCGCTTTAACCAACTAAGCTATACCCACCGAATGGCGTGCTTGAAGGGACTCGAACCCCCGACCCTCTGCTTAGAAGGCAGATGCTCTATCCAGCTGAGCTACAAGCACACATAAATGGAGCGGGTGATGGGAATCGAACCCACGCGACTAGCTTGGAAGGCTAGGGTTCTACCATTGAACTACACCCGCAAATTATGTTGACGGAACGCCGCTCCGTTTTTTTGAAAAAGAGCGCTGCTCTCAATCAAGGCTTAATAATTATACAACATATCGGCGGCTTTGTCAATAGGGGTGTGTGAACTTTTTTTATCTTTTCGGTCAAAGCCGCCGATCGGGCATAAAACGAAGCGTAAACAGACTCTTTATTCATCGTCAAGGTTTGTGTCGTGTTTGATGACGTCAACAAGTTCGAACTCTCCGTCGGACATAACGGCAAGCGCGAAATTTGTGGGATATGTTTTGCCGTAGATATCGGTCACGAGCGCCTGAAAGATATAGGCGTCGTTGTCAAGTCTGCCTATCGAGAGAGGCATTTCCGCGGACGAATATTCAAACGTTTCGCCCTCGGTGAACGAGGCTGTTTGAAGATCGTCCGAAAAAACATCGTACATCACCGTTATCACGTCGCCGTCTTTGAGCGATTCGATGCGGTCGGCCTCGGAATCGGCGTTCACATAGCCTGAAAGGCTTATTTCACGGGAATTTTTGTCAAAGGTAAACAGCAGATACGAAAGCGCGCCGTTTATCCTGATAACGGAAGAATAAAAAGTATGGTTTTCCGTTTCGTCAACAACGTCACAGTTTAACTGACAGCCGTTCAGAAACGCCCAATTTCCGACAAAGTTGACGGCGTATTCGTTCCCCTTTTCAACGATGTCTGTATCATACCCTATTCCCCAAAGTTTGTATTTGCCGTTCAGAAGACTTTCCATGTCAACGCGGTAAAGGGTGTAACAGACGGAGCAGACGATGTTTTCTGATTCGGGCGTGACGGAGAACCACAGTTTTCCGTTTCTGACCTCGCCGCGGTTTTCAAAAGCGATTTGCGCCGCGTTGCCCGAGGAAAAATATTTTTTCAGAAAATCGCTGTAAGCGGGAGTTGCGACGCCGTTCGTATACGCCTCCATATACTTTTGACTGCCGACGGGGAAATAAAAGCTCAAACCGCCTGCGTCCGCCCGAGCGGTGCCGTTGAAGCAGGTAACGCAGTCCGAAAGGTCGTATTCAAGGTCGAGATAGTCCGCAACGCCGCAGAGATCGTAAAGGTCTCCCGCATCGCCTTTGCCGGACGAAGATCCGAAGCCCTGCGCGTAATACGCGGCGCGGGCAATCAGGTTTTTCTCTCCGCGTCCTATCTTTTCGACAACGCGCGCGAAAAGGTCTTCAACGATGCCGAATTTTTCGAGGTCGATAACGGACACGGTGTAATAATCCGTATCGGCGTTCTTCACGGCATAGCCTTTCGCAATCTCCGTCGGGTCGGAAAGGTTTTCAAGCGTTTTCTTCCAATCCCAGCCGCCGGAGGGCTCGAGTTCCTCGGACGCTATCATCTTTTCGGCGTAAGGCGCAAGAATACGCGCGGTTTCGTAATTTGCCATAAGGCACGCGTCGAAGCCGACGAATGCGAGTTTCTTTTGCAGTCCGACGCTTTCAAGCGCGGACGAGATTTCCGAAAGAGTGAGAAAATCGTTGCCGTTCAGCGCGTCCGAGCAGACGCCGACAGCGGAACCGCCGCCGTGATTCCAGAAAATCACGGCGGTCTGTTCCGCAGGATATTTTTCAATTCCGAATTTCAAAAAATCCGAAAAGGCGCGCTCGCTGCCCATATTGACGGGCGGATTCGACTCTATAAGTTCAAGCGTCCCGTTTTTGACGGCGTAGCGGTTCGACCTGTCGGACGGGATATCGAAATTTCTCCATTTTGAAGAGCCGCCCGTCTGGAGAATTACGTTCACCCCGTCGGGAATATCCGCCGACAGCATTTCGGCAATATTTGCCGTTGCCGCGCCGCGTTTTTGTTCGAGGTCGCTGCCGCAGATATAGACGAGCAGCGTGAAATCCGAGATTTTCGCATCGGTCTTCGCGCCGTCCGTGCCGCTTTGTTCGCCGCCTTTGCAGGCGACCGTTCCGCCGAACAACACAAGCGCAAGAACAAGCGCGAAAAGTTTTTTGATTTTTTCAGTCATTTATTTGCCGCGTATAACAAAGCCTACAACGTTGTATGTGCCCCAGCACTCGGTCTGACTCCACTGGTCGATGCCGAAGAAGGCGTTGAAGCCGCTGCGTTCCTGTTTTTGATAATATGTTTTGACGTTTTTCTCAACCTCGTGCGTGTCGATGTTTATTCTTGACGTTAAAGTCCACCATTCTCTCGTCTTTTTGGAGTAATTCTTGTGCTTTTCTATTTTGAAGCAAAGTTTGTCGTATTCAATACCGTTTCTGTTTTTGCGTCTGCTGACGGAGTAAAATCCGCTTTTTTCAAGGTCGGCGCGAAGCGTTGTTCCGCGGCTTTCGGCGCGTTTTGCCATATTGAGCGCTTTTGCCTCGTCAAGCGTGTAATCCTCGTTGGAGAACATCGCTTCGACAAAGCGTTTCACTTCTTTGCCGAGAGCGTAGCAGTAAACGTAATCGTCCTTATCCGCGCGGCGAACCACTTCTATGTTCTTCATGGCGGCATTAAGTTTGGTTATCTGGCTTTTCAGGTCGCGGAGCAGTTGGTTTTCGGGGTCGGTCAGTTCGTAATAGAGCACCGCTTCATCATACGCTTCAAGATAAAGCGAAAGAACGAATACGCGGAAATTCTCTTTCAAATCGTATGTCTGAACGTCGAAATTGTATATGTAAGAAAGCATTTCGTCATAAGTTCCGATAATACCGGAAGTGAGTCCCGCCGAGCCCGAAAGTATCTTGCTGCCGAGAAGATGCGCTTCCGTATATATTTTACTGCTTTCCTTTTCAACCGCTTTGACATATTCAGCCGCCGCCTTTTCGTATTCGGGCGTGCCTTTTTTCGCGCTGTCAACAGCCTTTTTCTTGTTTTCGAGGTGCAGAACAAGAGAGCGAATTCTGTCTGCCAGAGTGTCAAAATCGTCAAGCGCGCGGCTGCAATCGTTTTTGCCGAGTTTGTCGGACATTATGGAGAGTTGGAGATTCAGTTCGCTGAGAGCAGCCGTCCACTTTGAGTCCATGGACCTGAGATACTCGTTCAGCTTGCTCAACTCTTTTGCGGTCTCGTCCTTGAACGAGTCTTCGTCGATAAACGAGAATATACGCTTTGCGCCGACAGAACCCGCCTCGGTCGCAAGCGCCTTAATTCCGGTTTTTATAAGGTCGAAAACAAGGCTTGTTTCAACGGCGAGAAGTTCCTTTTTTTCCTCCGTCGCGTGATAGTCAAGGCTGATTTCGGCATCTGATTTTTCCGCGCCCCAGAGCGTTTTCGCATATACGCCCTTTATCGAAACGGTCGCTTCTATCTCGATGTTTTCAAGCGTCGCGCCGTCCTTTTTCACGGTATTTTTCAGCGTCAGTTCGCTTGCGGAAGTTTTTTCGAGAGAAAGCGTTTCACCGAGATCTCCGCCGACTGTTACCGAGGAGGCGTCGATATCCGCAAACGTTCCGTTCGCTACGCGGATAACGATTGTCACAACAAATCCGTCGCCCTGCTCTTCGACAAAGTCCACTTTCGCGGAAAGCGCCGCGTCGTAGATGCCGAACGCGCAGGAAAGTTCCTTGTTGCAGGCAAGCGCGTCGGCTGATATTTTAAGAGAGCCGTCTTCGAGCGAAGCAAACGCCTCGTTCGCGTTTTCGGCAAAGGTTAAAAGACAGGTAGTGTCGTCTTTTCTTTCGGCGGATGCGACGGAGAGTGTTTTTTCACCGACGGCAACCGTGAAATGTTCGGGGCTGATGTTATTTTTGAATGTGTCGTCCGTGAGGTTTACGGTGACCGCGGCGTTCTTATTATCCGTGTTTTCGATTATGACTTCCGCTTTCGGTCTCGCCACGGTTATCGTGACGGAATACGGAAACGCGTCCTTTTCGGCGGCTTCAAGTTCCGCTTTTGCCGCTTTTTCTTCGTCGGTCAAGTTTTCCTGTTCAGGCGCTTTTTCTTCTACTACGGCTTCTGCCGCAAACGCGATAAAGCCCGAGTTTTCGTCCGCCGCGCATGCGCCGTCGGCTGCAACCCTAACCTCGGTATCGCTCTTGCGCTCAACGGTTCGGAGCGTCATTTCCGCAAATGCGCCGCCGAGTTTTACCTGTTCCGCGGAAACGGTGTCCGCGAATTTCATACCTTTCAGGGTCACGGTCGTGTCTATTCCCCGCGCGTCGTTCGCGACAGAGGACACATCGCTGTAAATGCTCGAAACGGTATCATCAAAATTTTTCGAAGTGCAGCCGCTCATCAGTCCGAGCAACATAAAAGCCGCAAGTATAACCGCAACTGCCTGTGTGATATGTTTTTTCATTTTATTTTGCCTCTTTTCTTCGCTTACTTTTTTTTCTTCTTGTTTTTATACGCGTCCGCGGCTTTGTCAAGCACATCGGACCACGCGCCGCCCGTGACGGTTTCCAAATCGCTGACCGAAACGGGGTTTGGCGTATTCACGTTTTGAGGTTTTACCTTTGTTTTGCTGCTCATGTTTTTTCTCCTTTATTTTCGGTCTCACTTCTTTATACGATGCTTTTTCGAATATGGCTTATGAATTTTGATATTTATTTTCGGGTTGCCGAAAAAAAAGATAAATACATAAGTAAAATTATAGCATTTCTTCATTAGAATGTCAACAGCAGACATTTTCTTTCTGAGATATTTCTCAAAAAAAGGGGCTGTAAAAAACTTGCGTTTTTTACAGCCCCTTAAAAATCGCCGTCGTATTGAAAAGTCAGATCAATCAGATAACCTTATCGGGATTGAGGATATTTTTGGGGTCGAACGCGCGTTTGATGCCGCGCATTATTTCGACCTGCGTCGCGCCGTACTGTTCCGCCATAAACGATTTTTTTGCGTAGCCTATGCCGTGTTCGCCCGAGACGAGGCCTCGGAGTTCGTAACTTTTGCGGTACATACGCTCGAACGCTATCGCGAGTTTTTTCTCAAACTCTTCCTTGGATAGGTCGTCGCGGCAGATATAAACGTGGAAGTTGCCGTCGCCTGCGTGCCCGAAGCTCGGGATGCGTATGGCAAGTTCTTCCGCTATCTTATGCGTATACTTGATAAAATCCGCGACGCGGTTGCGGGGCACGACGACGTCGCACTCGTCCATTTCGCCCGCGGATGCCTTTATCGCTTCAAGGAAAGCGCCGCGCGTTGACCAGACAGAATGTTTGCGTTCGTCGGTATCGACGATGAACGCGTCAAGTGCGCCCATATCGACGCAGAGACGGGCGACGTTTTCGATCTCCGCGTTGACCGCGAGCGGCATATTGCCGTCAACGGTCAGGAGCAGATATGCGATGCCGCTTTTGTCGGGGAATTTTTTGCCGAGATATTCTTCGGCGAAAAGTATTGTGTCGCGCTCCATAAATTCTATTGCGGTAAGCGACGCTTTTGATTTTATTATTTCGGGCACGGCTTCAAGCGCCATGTCTATGCTCGGGAACGGAGCGAGAAGCGACACGCTCTTTTTGGGGAGAGGAACGAGTTTCAAAATTGCTTCCGTCACAACGGCAAGCGTGCCTTCCGAGCCGACGATAAGGTCTTTAAGACTGTAACCGGCGCTGTTTTTGACGACTTTGCCGCCGAACGTTTCGATTTCGCCGTTGGGCAAAACAACCGTAAGACCGCGGACGTAATCGCGTGTGACGCCGTATTTTACGGCGCGCATTCCGCCTGCGTTGGTGCTGATGTTGCCGCCTATCGTCGCGCTTTTTTCACCGGGGTCGGGCGGATAGAACAGGTCGTGTTCTTCGACGAATGCGGCAAGTTCCATAAGCAGAACGCCGGGCTGAACGGTGACGGCGAGGTTCTCGGTGTCAAGTTCAAGTATCTTGTTCATAAAGGCGGTTTCTATCATAATTCCGCCGTTTATCGCGACGCACGCGCCGACAAGCCCCGTGCCCGAGCCGCGGACAACGACGGGGATATTGCGTTCGTACGCGTGTTTCATTATTTTTGAAACTTCTTCGGTATAAAGCACGCGGACAAGCACTTCGGGCATGGCTTTGACGCCCGCAAGTTCGTCGTGGCTGTAATCCTCGCTTATCTCATCGCCGACAAGCACACGGTCGGGCGAGGTGGCGGCGCGGAGAAATTCGATGTCGTTTTCGGTGACTTTGTTATACATTTTGTTTTTCCTCCGCAAGTTTTTCGATGAGTTTGGGCAGGATTTCGTAAAGGTCGCCTACAAAGCCGTAATGCGCGATATTGAATATGGAAGCGGCAGGATCGGAGTTTATCGCGATTATGCGGTCGGAGTTTTTCATGCCCGCCGCAAACTGAACGGCGCCGCTGATACCGACGGTTATTATAAGTTTGGGCTTGACGGTTCTGCCCGAAAGCCCTATCTGACGCTTGGGGTCAAGCCAGCCGAGCTCGATTATCGGGCGTGTTCCCGCGATTTCCGCGCCGAGCAGGTCGGCGAGGCGGCGAACAAGCTCAAAATCTTCTTCTTTCTTTATTCCCCTGCCGGCGGCGACGATTATTTCCGCGTCGGATATGTCCTTTTCTTTCGCTTTTTTTATGACTTCGAGAACCTCGGTCGTCGTTTCTCTTTTTTCGGGCGCGAGTTCCATGCGAAAAACTTCTCCGTGCGGTTCGGTCTTTGCGGGAGCGGAAAATATCTTGTAACGCACCGTGCAGAGCTGCGGGCGGGTCTTGGGGCAAAGTATCTTTGCCATGATGTTGCCGCCGAACGCGGGACGTATCTGAACAAGGTCTGTGTTTTCGTACATTTCAAGCACGGTACAGTCCGCCGTCAGCCCCGTTCTGAAACGCGCGGCGATGCGGGGCGCGAGAGAACGTCCGACATTGGTCGCGCCGACGAGGACGGACGAGGGCTTTACACGCTCGATGAAGTCTTCAAACGCGTTTGAGTAAGGAAGCATTACGAAATCCGCAAATTCGGGATAGTCGTAAACATAAACGCGGTCAACGCCGTATTCAAGCAGCGTTTTGACGTTTTTTTCGGTGTTGTGCCCGATAAGCAGCGCGTAGACCTCGTGTTTTGTCACTGCCGCGAGTTCGCGGGCTTTGCCGATGAGTTCGAATGTGACGGGGTGGAGAGTTCCTTCCTCGGCTTCCGCGTAAACGCAAACGCCGTTCCAAAGCGATTTATCAACAAGTTCGTCGTGGGTCTCGACAAGCGAAACAACGCCCTCGGGACCTTTTTTGACGCAGAGTTTGCACATGCGGCAACCCGCGCCGATGTCGAGAGTTTCGTCTTCGTATGTAATGGCGGAGAAAGGACAGACTTTTATCAGCGCTTCCGCCGCAAGAGGCGTGACAAGCGCCTTGTTTATTTTCAAAGATATCATTTCGCCGTCCTCCTTATATGAATTTGCCTTTTTTGAGAAGCCCGAAGATGCCGTCCGAGAGTTCGGAAGCCGAACCGTTGAAAATCTCTTTGTTTTCGTTCTTTTCGGGCGGGAATATCTTATCGACCTGCGTGGGTGAGCCCGCAAGCCCGTAATGCGTGGGGTCGCGGTCTTCCATATCTTCGAACGTCAGCACGCTTATCTGTTTTTCTTCGTCTGTCTGCCATTTGCGTTTGCAGGACGGCAGACGGGGAGAGTTTATGTCCTTATCAACGCAGATAAGACACGGCAGACGCATACGCTGAACCTGTGTGGAAGTTTCGAGATTCATGCGGACGGTTATTGTTGTGTCCGTCACTGCAAGCACTTCCGTGACGTTTGCCGCGTGAGCGCAGCCGAGATGTTCGGCTATCTCCGCGCCGACTTGGGCTGTGTCGCCGTCTGTGGTGAGTTTGCCGCAGACAATAAGGTCGCAATCAAGTTTTTTTATGCCGCCGACAAGCGTATATGACGTTGCCAGCACGTCTGCGCCCGCGAACTTTCGGTCGCTTATCAGAACTCCCCTGTCCGCGCCCATATAAACGGTTTCGAGTAATGCGGCCTTTGCCTGCGGAGGTCCCATGGTCACGGTTGAGACCGTGCCGCCGTAACGGTCTTTGAGTTCAAATGCGGTCTCCAACGCGAACAGGTCGTAAGGGTTCAGTTTGCTCTCTACGCCGTCGCGGACGAGCGTTCCCGTTTCGGGATCAACAGCAACGTTTGTCGTGCCCGGAACCTGCTTGACGCACACAACGATATTCATTCGGACATATCTCCTTTTATGTTATATCTTTAATATGATATGTGTTATATCATTTTCTACAAGATTATAGCATACATTTCCGATAAATGCAATATTGAAAATATACCCGATGTGCAATATCGTTAAAAATATATAAATACAGTTTATATGTTTTGGTTATTATTGAAAATATGGCTCTCAAAGGATAAAATCGGGAGTTTAGTCAGATACGATTTGCAAAATCATAATTTAGTCAGATACGATTTGGCAAATCGTACTTGACTAAATTTGCGATGTTGGAAAATATTCGGCGCAACAGACGAAGAAGAAACAGCAAAACGCAAAAAGAGAGAACCGCCGACCTCTCTCCAATCGGCGGTTCTCGAAGGACCGGTTATACGAGTAAATCATCTGCTTTTGACAGACAATTTATCGTCTGTATAGAAATTTTTTCTGAGCAAAGTTATTTGTGTCTGTTAAAAATGTCCCATAGGCAACGGCAGAATATACGCGCCTTGTTGCCTATGCCTGATAATATCGGAGCGACAACCGTTTCGAAGCCCGATTATACCAGAACGCCTTTTTCTTTTTGAGGACGATAAGTCCCGCAAGGCAGAGAGAAGAAAGCGTCGCGACTGCGACCCAAATGCCGAGGTTTGCGGGGTCGGAAGTCGAGGGCGTTTTTTCTTTTTTGGGAATTTCCGTCCCCTCGCTTCTCTTTGTGCCGCAGACGGAACATTCTTCGTGTTTTTCTCCCGTTTCGTCTTCGGTCGCTTCGCGGTCTACAACCCATTCAAAGGTGTGTGCGTCTTCATCAAGACGAACGCCGCAAACGCACTCGTGCCAATGTTTTTCGGCGTCAGCGCGAATGCCGTTTTCATCGGGAGCATGGGCAACGGCAGCGTCGGTTATTTCGCAGCCTGCATTTTGGCATTCATGCCAATGACCGTTTTCGTCGGAGAACCACTCTCCCGAAAAATCGTGATTGAGTGCTGCTTTTATCTCATAGCCGCAGACGGTGCAGTTTATCGCGGTGGTGCAGTCGCCGTCGTCTGTGCCGACGTGCGCTCCTTTGGTGTCAATCGCATCGCAGCCTGCGTTTTTGCACTTATGCCAATGACCGTTTTCATCGGAGAGCCGGTCGCCCGAAAAATCGTGCTGTTTTGCGGCGGTGACAACTTCGGAGCAGTATACGCAGTAAACGGGAATCGTGCAATCGCCGAGGTTCAAACCCGGAGTATGCCCGTCGTAAACGGTCACGTCGGCGGTCGTTCTGTTTCCCGCCTCGTCGTAAACAACGATGCTGTTTTTACCGAACGGAAGCGTATAAACGCCGTTTTCGGGTTTGATCTCCTCGTTGTTTACGAATACGCCGTACAGGTATTCCTCAGTGACCGTGAACGTTTGCCCGGAGCAGTATATTCTGCCGTCCTCGATTCCGTTTATAACGGGCGCTGTCTTGTCTATTATTATGCGGTCGGAGCGGAGATACCGAATATTCATTCCGCCGTCAACTATCATGACGTAAATGATATATTCGCCGTTTTTGTCAAGCACAATAGGCTCTTCATAAGAGGCGTACACCGCGTTTTCCATGTCGGCAACGGACATATCCTGCGATGAAATAATATAGCCTATCATCATGACGGTGCCGTTATCGTAAGCCGTAACCGTGACGGTCTGCGTATCTGCACAGTACCATTCATAGGTAAGCGGAGAGGTAAAATCAATCCAATTATAGCCGCGGAGCGTTATCATGCCCTCGGGCGCAACCGTGTCGTGCCAAACGGCGACAAGTTTTATTCGAAGCCAACCGTCTGTTTCAAGGTCGCCGAATTTGGTATCGGCGGTCACAAAAGTATCTTTGAAGCGCCAGCCTTTGAACTCGAAGCCCTCTCTTGTGGGAGCTGCAACGCCTTCAAGAACCTTATCCGAATAGTAAAGCGTTTTTTCGGGAATAGATGTTCCGCCTTGCGTGTCGAAAGAGACGTAATACTTTATTGCCGACCATTTTGCTTTGTAAGTCGAAATGCCCGGACCTGTCGGCACATACGTCCAACCCGTGAGACGGTGTCCCGGCTTATAAACGTCGGCAGACGTCGGGAAAGGGATATTCTCACCGAAAATGTAACTTGTCGGCAACGTATACCCCTCTTTGACAAAGCCGCCGTCAAGGTCGAAAATCAGTTGAATCTCCCTTTTTTCGTCATCGGCGTTGGCAGCAAGAGCCAACAGCCCGAACGACAGCATTACGGCAAGCAGAATACAAAATACTCGTTTTTTCATTTCAATCCTCCGTCATCTGTTCGGCGCAGGAAAGCCGCGTTTCACAATTTAATATTGGGTTATGCACCAATTATATCATAGTTTGTAATAAAATGCAATAGAGAAACGAAAATTTAAAAAAAATAATAAAAAAAACAAAAGTAAAAACTTTATATTGACAAATAGGTATAATACATGTATAATTTATTAAGGAAGGTGTGATGCACAAATGATAATTGACACTAATCAAGTTATAACTGTAACAGCAGCAAACCAAAACTTCTCAAAAGTGACGCGTATTGCGGATAAATACGGTAAAGCGGTAGTATTTAAGCACGGAAAGCCAAAATACATTCTTGTCAACACGGAAAAAGAACCCCAGCTTGAATTGACTGATGATGAAAAAATTGATATTGTTGCGGCAAGAGTTTTGAAAAAGTACAGAAAGGCTTTTGAGGAACTGGCAAAATGATAAAGTTTTCGAAAGACAAAATTCTGCTGCTTCATAGATTAGTTTCAGAGCAGACAGGCGGAGATATCGGAGTTCGAGACGAATCTCTCATTGAATCTGCGATTTCAAGTGCTTTTCAAACTTTCGACGGAGAAGAATTATTCAAAACAATTGAAGAAAAGGCTGCAAAACTCGGATATGCATTGATTTCAAATCACGCTTTTGTTGACGGAAACAAGCGAATAGGTATGTTCGTTATGATTACGTTCATGGAAGTGAACGGTATTAAAATATTTTCAACAGACTCCGAAGTCGCAGAGCTCGGATTGTCTGTTGCTGCCGGGCAAAAATGTTACGAAGACGTACTTAACTGGATCAAAGACCACGAAGTTGAATAAGCTCTTTTTCATAAAATTTCAGACACACGCACAAATCCCGCGGAGTGAAAAAACTCTGCGGGATTTGTTTTCTGAATGAATATATCTGAATTTATGAATATGCCTTTATTCTTCCGTTAAATCACTTTGCCCAAAAGAGCGTGACAAAAACGGTAACGGCGGAGACAAACGCCTGAACAATGGCGAAACGGTAATCGACCTGAGTGTTTGACCAGCCGCGGTTTTTGCGCATATGGTCGTGAACGGGCGTTCTGATATTCCAGAAAAGTTTGACGTGCAGAAAACGCTTCATCGAAACCTTTACAAGACCGAGACCGCCGTCAACGAGCATTACAACGGACGCGGGAATGTAAATGAACGGGCTGCCCGTTTTGAGTGCGGCAAGCGCGATGACCATACCCATGGCGCGCGAACCTGCGTCACCCATCATAAGCGACGAGGGGTTGGCGTTGAACCAAAGATAGGCGAACAGCGTTGCAACAAACATCAGCGTTGAGAAGTTGAAGCCGTCGGCGCCGTTGCGGATAACATCGACGGCAACAAGCGTCAGCAGCGTTATCGAAGTAAGCGTTGCGGAAAGACCGTCTACACCGTCGGTGCAGTTGGTGACGTTGATGGACGTCCAAACGAGAATGACCGTGAGTATGCCGAACACAACGGGGTGAATGCCGAACGTGAAATCAGCGATAACGAGCGTTGCGGTGTGGTCGTTGTAAAACAGGAACGTAACGGCAACGGCAACCGCAAGAAGCAGATCGAGAATTCCTTTTTTGTATTCGTTCCACGGCACGGACGACGCATCGTCGAAAAAGCCCGTAAGCATGGTGGCGATGACGATGAATATGTAAATGCCGTACTCGATATTGACATCGCCGAACAGCAGCGCCGCGACCGCAAACACGAGAACAAATATTATTCCCGCGCCGCGGGGTTTGCCCGCCGAAAGTTTTCCGTCAACGGCAAACTCTCTGCCGCCGTCACGCGGAAGTTTGTTTTTGAACAGTTTTGTGAACAAAAGCGTTGCAGCGAACGCAAATATCACGCCGATATAATATACAAGCGAGTGATTGACGCCGTTTATCAGATTGAGCATATACAGCCTCCGAAATTTTCATTTACAGCATATTATACCATACATTTGCGGATATGGCAAGAGTGTCGTCAAATTTTTCGGAGATTCGGGGATTCTGATTTTCTGTTCCGCAAGATTTCGAGATTTCATTCCGCAGGATTTTGAGATTTCATTCCGAAAGATTTTTTTGCGGACGGTGCGGAAAGCACTTTTGTTGAGATGGGTCAGACTATGCCGTCGATTATTTTTTCGAATTTGGGGACGGACTGGATCTCATGCGTGATGAAATTGCCGTTGTGCCAAAGCGAAAAGGTCGTAAACGGGCAGAGGGCGTTTTGTGCGGCTTCGCGTGTATCAATATGAACGGATGTCAGTTTTACGCCGCGTTTTTCGGCGGCGGCGCAGAGCTGCGGAACATACTTTGCGGTAAACGGACATTGCGAAGTGTAGAAAAGAGTAAAACCGTCGGACATTGTCGCGGGAGCGTTCACGCAAGGACGGAATTGCGGAATTTCTGCCGATTCGTCAAACGGCAAATACCAAAGTTCAAAATACGGAGCTGCCGCATCGGCAAGTTTGAAGCCTTTATAAAGAAGATATTTCGGGTCAGACAAAAAACCGTGTTTCTTTTTCGAAGACAGAACGCAAAGCCCCTTTTTCCCCTTTTCGCGGCTGTCCCGAATACATTCGGCAAGCAGTTCGGAGGAATATCCGTGTCCCTTGAATTGTCCCGAGACCCAAAGACAGTCAATATACATATACCCGTCGGCTGCTATCGGAGCCCACGCGTTTTCAGCGGGGATATATTCGATAAAACATTTGCCGCGGACATTACCTTTCAGAAAAACAAGTCCCTCGTCAAGACGTTCCGCAAGCCACTCTTTTTTCGACGATACCTGAACGTCCTTGTTGTTTGAAATCGCACAGCAGATATGCTCGGCATCAAGATTTTCATGAGTGAGACGTATAAATTCCATTATCTTCTCCTTTTATAAAACATACGTTGCAAATTATACGGAACATTATACAACCAACAAAAGGATTTGTCAAGTAGATGTTTTTTACAAGGCTTTTGCGAAAGTTAGGACGAAAATCAGCCCGTCAAAACCGTCAAGAGTTCGGGTAGAATCAGCGCATCAAATCAATATATATTCGGCGAATTTATTTCGCCGAACTATTGTTTTCTGTGCAAACCAAACGCTTAAACCCCATACATATAAATAAAGTGAAGCGCGACCCTGCAAAAGCAGAGCCGCACTTCCAAGAGAAAGAAATATGAAAAAAACACGAGCAAGCAATTTAAGTTTTCCGACCGCGTGATTGCGAGCGCGGAGGGAAGGGGCTTATGCGTCAGCCGTTCTGCGACGGGACGTATTCGCCGAAGGTCAGGGTAACGGTCTTTTGTTCGCCGTTCCTGATTATGGTCACGTCAATGGTGTCGCCTATCTTGTGAGCGTCAACAACGGAGTTATAGTCCGACATGGAACTGATAACCGTGCCGTCCATGCTGACAAGCAGGTCGCCGCTTCTGAATTGAGAAGTTGCGTCCGTGACTTTGTATACATATATACCGGTTCTCGAAACACGGTAACTTATCGCGGTTGCGCGGTCGGTGAGGTCGATGGGTTCAAAACCCGTCGAGATCCTGCCCGTAACGTAGCCGTATTGAATAATATCGTTTATAACAGTTTTTGCGGTGTTGACGGGAATTGCAAAACCGAGGTTATCTATATTCGAACCTGTCGATTTTGCGTTGACTATGCCGATAAGGTTGCCGTTTGCGTCAAATGCGCCGCCGCCTGAGTTACCGGGGTTGACAGCCGCATCTATCTGCAAAAGCGTCATGGTCTGATTTTCAATGGTTACCTGACGGTCAAGCGCGCTGACAATGCCTTTGGTGACGCTGCCGCCGAGCGAGCCGAGCGGGTTGCCGATAACTATGACGTCCTGTCCGACAACTATCTGCGAAGAGTCGCCGAATACCGCGGGGGTAAGTCCCGTAGCATTTATTTTGACAACGGCGATGTCGGTCTTTTCGTCCGTGCCGACAACCGTGGCGTCATAGGTCGTTTTGTTTGCGAGCGTGACTTTTATATTTGTTGCGCCGTCAACGACGTGATTGTTCGTGACTATATATCCGTCCGCGCTGACAACAACGCCGCTGCCTGCGCCCTGGGTAACATACTGACCGAAGAAAGTGGAGGTGGTGACGGTCTCCGTTGTTATCTCGACAACGGAGTTTTCAACCGCCGCAACGACTTTTGCGGTGTCCGTGCTGCCCGCGACGGAGGAGGTGTCAACTTTGGGTTCGGTGCTTTCGTAAATGACGGTGTTGCCGCCCGAAGATGTCTGCGAACCGCCCGCTGTGCCGTTTCTGCCGAAGAGCATATACCAACCGCCGATGCCGAGTCCCGTTGAAAGGATTATTGCCGCGACAAGCAGCGCGCAAACGGCGCCGATGCCGAACTTCTTTTTCTCTTTCGGCTTTTTGGGAGGTCTCGGAGGCTGCTGCGGAGAGGAATATGAATACGTTCCGTTCGGAGCAACTCTGCCGTAGCCGTATTCGCCGCCGTAATTATAATTGGTCTGCGGCTGACCGTTGCGATACGAGTATTCGTAGCGCGGGGGTTGTGCGGTGGTCTGTGCGGGCGCGCCGTAAGGCGGGTTCGGTCTGTGATACGGAGGCTGTCCCGCAGGCGCGTGGGGTTCGGGTCTTGTGCCGACCTCGTAGCGTTCGCCCGTTTGCGGGTCGTAAGCATATCTCGGCTGCGGTCTGTCGGGCGTTTCGGCGGCGGGCGTTGTCTGCGCCGCGTCCGTCTGTGCCGTCTGCACATCGTCGGGTCTCTTTTCGTTCTCCGACGGCGTTTCATTTATATTGAGTTCGTTTTTTTCGAAATCGTCCATTTCAAAAAACCGTCCTTTCTTGTTTTTACAAGAGGATTATACCCCCCGAAAGTGACGGTTGTGTGAACGCTCGGTAAAAGTCAGCGGAAAATTAGGAAAAAATGCGGTTCACATCGGAAACAGGCAGGGACTGCCGTTTATATGAAAAAATGTTCGGACAGAGAAAAGCGAACCCAAAGGCTATTTTATTCTGAAAATAACGACCTTACCTGCATGAACGGTTATAGTCGCTTCCGTGTCGGGAAGCGTGGAATTGCTTGCCCAAAGCGGGACGTCGGCAAAGAACTCGGTCTTTTCGACGCTGTATTTCAGTCCGCGTTCGGTGACAAGCGCGGTTTCGGTCAGCGGAAAAACGGTGACGTTCACGCTTTTTTCTTCTGCGGGGAGCGTCAGAGTGCCGTTTTCGAGATAATCTATCCGCGCGCGGTCGGTTATGATATACCCTTTTGCGCCGCGGGAGTAAATATACCGCAATGTTGCGATATTGGCAAAAGTGTGGTCTTCCCTCGCACCGCCGATACCGCCGACTATAACTATCTCGTCCGCGCCGCGGTCAAGTGCGTAACGGACGGCGTAATGCGTGTCCGTATCGTCCTTTTCAACGGGCAGAACGACCTTTTCGCTGTTGTAAAGTCTGCCGTTGGGGTATGAGTCAAAGTCCCCTATCACGACGGACGGGCGCACGCCGAAACGCTCGGCGGTCTTCAAGCCGACGTCGGCGCATATAACAAAATCGTCTTCTCTGATTTCAACGGGCAGAGCGGCAAGTTCCGCCCATACAAATATGACCGCTCTCATTTGTTTTCCCACGCTTTCAGTTCGCCTATCTCGTCGTAAAGGCGGACAAAGGATTCGTAACGGGTCTTCGGTACTCTTCCGTCTTCAACGGCGCGGCGCAGAGCGCAGTCCGGCTCGGCGATATGGCGGCAGTCGGAAAAGCGGCAGCCCTCCGAAAGAGGCTCGGCAAATTCGGGGAACAGGTCGGGCAGAACGGTTCTGTCAACCAGCCCGAACTCACGCGGTTCTATCTCGGAAAAGCCCGGAGTATCGACAACGCGTCCGCCGCAGGTCTCGAAAAGTTCCGTGTGACGGGTCGTGTTTTTGCCGCGTCCGAGTTTTTTGGATATTTCACCCGTTTCGGCGCGGGCTTCGGGGCAGATAAGGTTCATAAGCGTCGATTTTCCGACGCCTGAAACGCCCGAAAGCGCCACGGTGCAGCCGTTTATCTCGTTTTTCAGTTCTTCGACCGTCTTTTCGTTCGGAAATGCCGCCGAAAGAGAATAACTCTTTATCGGCAGCGACGAATACAGAGAAACGACGTCCGAATGCTTGTCCAGATCGGTTTTGTTGAAAACGAGAACGGGCGTTACGCCGAGAAAGCGCGCGATGACGGTCATTCGGTCAAGCGTGTAAAGATTGGGTGCGGGGTCGGCAACGGCGCAGACAATGAAAAGTTTGTCTATGTTCGCGACGGGCGGGCGCGGAAAAGCGTTTCTGCGCGGCAATATCGCGGTCAGAGCGTCGTTTTCAACCTCGACCTCATCGCCGACAAGCGGCGATATTCCGTTTTTTCTGAAAATTCCTCGGGCGCGGACGGACAGCAGTTCGCCGTCCGATGCTCTGACGGTATACAGCCCGCCGACGCCCTTTATCAATGTTGCTTTCACTTGTTTTTGTTTACCGTTTTACTGATTTCCGCCGTGCTCGGGGTTCGGGTCTTCCGTCGGCTCGGGTTCGGTCGTGGTCGGAGTTTCGGGTTCCGTTGTGGGCTCCGTTGTCGGCGGTTCGGTCTGTCCCTGTCCGTTGGAAACGAATATCGTTATGGTTGTGCCCTTGGCGACCTTTTCGCCGGGTTCGGGAGACGTCTTGGTGACAAGTCCCTCGGCAAGGTTGCTCGAACCGTACTGAACGACGTATTTTATGCCGAGCGCGTCAAGAATCTTTTTGGCGGTGTCGAGATTTTCGCCGATGATGTTTGTGGGAATGGCTACGTCTTCGGAAGCCGAGCTGCCTTTTTTGTTCAGATAAAGAATTATCTTGCCGTTGCGGTCGAACTTCTCGCCTGCGGAGGGAGACGTTGCGACAACGTAATCATCTTCGATATCCGCGGATTCGGACGTATACTGTATCTCATACGCTATGCCGAGCGCGTTCAGAATGCTTCTTGCCGTATCGATATGGACGTTTGTCAAGCCCTCGGGCACGGTGGTATAAGGCGAGTTGCCGTTTGAGACGTAAAGCACTATCTCCGAGCCTTTGGCAACGGATTTGCCTGCGGGCGGGTCCTGGTCTATTATCTTGCCCTCGTCCTCATCGGAGTTTTGCCATATAAAGCGGAACGCGAACTTCTGCGAATCTTCCATGGTCAGGTCGCTTGTCAGTTTGCCTTTGTATTCGGGCACGCGTTCATAGTCGCCTTTCAAGCCGTTGCCTATGCCGAGCATGACCAAAACCATAACAAGCAGCAGCAGCGCCGCGCCGCCTATGCCGATAACGGCGAACAGCCAGCGGTTTTGGGTACGTTTTCTGACGTAGCGGCTCTTTCTCTTCGGCTGCGGGTCTTCCGCAACATAATTCGGGTCTGCTTTGGGCGGCGTTGTTTCGAGAATAACGTCGGGATTTTCTCTGAATTTTTCTATATCCTCAAGCATTTCGCCCGCGTTCTGGTATCTTGCCTCAACATTTTTGCGCATGGCTTTCATCACGATGTGTTCAACGGCGGGCGGGATGTCGGGAACTATCTGCGACGGCGGAACGGGCTTTTGCTGAACCTGCATGAGTGCGACGGAAACGGCGCTGTCTGCGTCAAACGGGAGTTTGCCCGTCAGCATTTCATAAAGAATGACGCCCGTCGAATAGATGTCGCTGCGTTCGTCGGCGGGTCTGCCCTTTGCCTGTTCGGGGCTGATGTAATGAACCGTGCCTATCGCCTTGTCGGAAATGGTTATCGTGCTGTAATTCTGAACGTGCGCGATACCGAAATCCATGACTTTGACGGTCTCGTTGCCGTCCACCAGAATGATGTTCTGCGGTTTTATGTCACGGTGAACAACGCCGCGTTCGTGGGCGTGTTTGAGCGCGGAAAGTATCTGTTCGACGATATGGAGCGCGTCGTAAACGTCAAGCGCGCCGTGTTCGACCATATATTCTTTGAGCGTGGGACCTTCGAGGTATTCCATAACGATATACTGAACGTCGCCCTCGAAATTGACGTCGAGAACGTCCACGATATTCTCGTGCGAAAGCATTGCGATGGCGCGGGATTCGTTGAGAAAACGGCGGCGGGACTTCGGCTCGCGCACAAATTCCTCTTTCAGAACTTTGAGCGCAACAAGTCTGCCCTCCTGCGTGTCCTCGGCTTTGTAAACGATGCTCATGCCGCCCGTACCGATAACTTCTTTGACTGCGTAACGACCGTCAAGGACGGTTCCGACCAATCTGTCTTCCATATATAAATATCTCCTTATTCAATCTCATCGCCGCAGACAATTACCGCGGTCACATTGTCCGTTCCCCCGTTTTTGAGAGCGCGCGACACAAGTTCGTCGCAGACCCTCTCGGCGGAGACCGTTTCAAAAACACTTTCTATCTCGGAGTCTTCGAGCATATTTGTCAGCCCGTCCGAGCAAAGAAGTATAATATCCGTCGGAGAAAATTCTGTTTTTTCAATATCCGCTTCGACCTCGCTTGTGAAGCCGAGAACGCGGGTTATAACGTGACGGTAAGGGTGGGTCTTTGCTTCCTCTTCCGTTATCTCGCCGTCATCGAGCATTTGCTGAACTATCGAATGATCCCGTGTCAGGCGTGAAAGCGAATCACCGTCATAAAGATAAGCGCGGCTGTCGCCGACATGGGCTATGTACGCTTTGCCGTCCAAAACATAGGTCATAACAACGGTCGTGCCCATTCCGCGAAGTCCCGCGTCTTTCAAAGAGACAGCAAAAACCGTTTCGTTTGTGTGTTTGATAACTTTGCGGAGCAATGTTTCGACCGAGCGGCTGCGCGCAAAATCGTCGTAACTCGTCGAAAGCGACGCGTCAAACGTTCTCACGGCAAGTTCGGAAGCGACGTTGCCGCCGTTGTGACCGCCCATACCGTCGCATACAACGGCATAAAGACAGCCTTCGTCGAGTTGTCTGAAAACCATGTTGTCCTGATTCGATTCGCGAACCTTTCCGACATCGGTCTTTCCGTAAACTTTCAAGCCTTTGACACCTCCTCGGTGTTTGGTTTATTTGAAAATGTTTATTTTACTGATTATTTATTATTTGCTTTTTTCCTCGGCAAGGCGGAGTTGACCGCAAGCCGCGTTTATGCCGTCGCCGAGCGTGCGGCGGAGCGTGGCGTTTATGCCGCGTTCAAGCAGCATATCGCAAAATTCGTTGACCGTCTTTCTGTCCGACGGAACAAGTCCGCGTTCGGAAACATAATTGACGGGGATAAGGTTGACGTGGGCAAGTCTGCCCTTCATAAGCGACGCAAGTCTGCGCGCGTGGGCGGGAGTGTCGTTCACGCCCTTTATAAGAGTATATTCATAAGAAATCCTGCGATTCGTAGCCGCAACATAGGCGTCGCAGGCTTTCATCAGGGTCTCAACATTATATGCGGAGTTTATCGGCATTATCTGCGAACGGGTCTCGTCGTCCGGCGCGTGCAGAGAGACGGAAAGCGTTATCTGCAAGCGTTTTTCGGCAAGTTCGTAAATTTTGGGAACGATGCCGCAGGTGGACACGGAAACATGGCGGTGGCTGATGTTCAGACCGCGCGGGTCGTGCAGATTTTCAAGAAAAACGCAGAGGTTGTCAAAATTGTCCAGCGGTTCGCCGACGCCCATGACAACGACGTTGGTCACGCCCGCGTCTGCGTTTGCGAAAGCGACCTGCGCAAGCATTTCGCCCGCCGTCAGATCGCGCTCTTTACCCAAAAGCGTACTTGCGCAAAAGCGGCAGCCCATGCGGCAGCCCGCCTGCGAAGAGATGCAGACGCTGTTGCCGTGCTTGTATTTCATGACGACGGTCTCGATAAGAAGCCCGTCCGAAAGCGCGAAAAGATACTTCGCAGTGCCGTCCTCGGGGTCAACGAGGCGGCGGCGCATTTCAAGCGTGGCGAGGGTGCAGTTCTCATGCAGTTTTTCGCGCAGCGACTTCGAAATATCCGTCATGCCGTCAAACGTCATAACGCCGCGGCTCAGCCACGCATATATCTGCTTTGCGCGGAATGCGGGTTCGCCGAGGGACTTGATATACGTTTCGAGGTCGGTAAATGTCAATGATGAAATGTCTGTCATATCCGTAATAAAAAAATTCGGTAATGTGGTATCGTTACTCCGCGCCGAGCGCATACACCGCGTCGGGCAGAGTCTGTATATTTGCCGTTAAAGCGTTCAATCCCTGTTGTTGCTTCTCGCTATCAGGATAAGCCGCAGCAGTTGTGCCAAAGACACGGCAAGTGCGGCGACGTAAGTCATCGCGGCGGCGGAAAGCACTTTGTGCGTACCTGATGTTTCGTCCGACGAAAGTATTCCGCAGGAAACAAGGAATTTCATGGCGCGGGACGATGCGTTGAATTCGACTGGGAGCGTGACGAGTTGGAAAAGAACAACCGCGGCAAACGCGATAACGCCCGCCATGACAAGCGGTTTGAAACTTAAAAAGATACCGAGTATAATAAGCGGAATCGAAAGCGAAGAGCCGATATTCGCAACGGGAAGCACGGCGTTTCTTATTCTGATGGGCGCATATCCCGAATAATGCTGGCAGACGTGTCCGACTTCATGGGCGGCAATGCCGACTGCGGCGACGGACGTTGAATTGAAAACGTCTGCGGACAGGGACACCACGTTCGTGCGCGGGTTATAATGGTCCGTCAGTTCGCCCCCGCACACCTCGATACGGACATCGGTTATCCCGTTTTCAAGCAGAATGCGGCGGGCGGCTTCCGCGCCCGTTATGCCGCTGCGGTTGCGGACTGTTTTGTATTTGGAGTATGTTCCCTTGACGTTCGCGCTCATGATAAGCGAGAATATTATCATCGGAACAACCAGAATAACATACCAATAATCATAAAAGAAAAGAGGCATTTTAATATCTCCTTATTAAACGGCAGAGCCGTTATCAGAAATTGATACCCGAGAAAGCGTTTTTCGCGCGCGGCTCGGACTTCACCTGCCGCCTGCCGCCGTTACGAAAGCTTTTCCGGCTTTCTGCCGCGGCAGAAGTCCTCGGCGGACATACGTTTTTTGCCTTCGAGTTGGATATCCGTGAGGCGCACAAGCCCGTCGCCGACCCTGACGACAAAGCGTTTGCCGTCAACGACCGTTCCCGGCTCGGCGTCGGACGAACCCTGTTCAAGGCGCGCGCCGTAAACTTTGAGATTTTTTCCGTCAAGCTCGCAGAAAGCGCACGGTACGGGGCTTAATCCGCGGACGCGGTTTACAAAATCGCGCGCGGACATATTCATATCAAGGCGGCGCGTTTCATTGTCTATCATCGGGGAATAGCAGGTCTCGCCCTCCTGCGGAATGCGCGGAGCGGTTCCCTGCTCTATCGCGTCAACGGTCTTGACGAGAAGTTCCGCGCCCAACGCGGCGCAGCGGTCGTGCAGAGTGCCGAAATCGTCGTCTTCGGTTATCTCCGTTTCCGCTTTGAATATCATGTCGCCCGTGTCAAGTCCCGTGTCCATATACATCGTGGTAACGCCCGTCTTTTCACAGCCGTCCATAAGAACTTTGTTTATCGGGGCGGCGCCGCGGTACATCGGAAGCAGCGAACCGTGAACATTGATACTGCCGAGCCCCGGATAATCGAGAACGTATGCGGGAAGAATTTTTCCGTAAGCGACAACGACGTTCAGTTCGGGGTCTATCTCCGAAAGCAAGTCCGCTATCGCGCCGTTTTTGAGCGTGGTCGGCTTATAAACGGGAATGCCGAGTTCAGCCGCTCTTGCGCTGACGGGCGTCGGGGTCATCGTATACCCTCTGCCTTTCGGCTTATCGGGCTGTGAGATAACGGCAACGGGGGTTCTGCCCGCTTTTACAAGCGCGTCAAGGCTTGCAACGGCAAAATCCGAAGTTCCCATAAAAAGTATGCGCATATTTTCGGTTTCCTTTCGTCAATCCTCGTCGGGGTCGAGATAATGCTCAACGTGCGTTCTGAAAAGTATCCCGTCGAGGTGATCAAGTTCGTGGCAGAAGCAGACGGCGGTTATGCCCTCGCGGGTGTACTGTACGTCTTCGCCCTTAACGTTTTTGGCGCGGACGGTCACTCTTGCGGGGCGGCGCGTAACGCCGAACACCCCGGGAATGGAAAGACAGCCCTCGTGGGCTTCCTGTTCGCCGACGGCTTCAACGATTTCGGGATTTATGAGTTCGAACATCTTGCCGTTATCGTCAACCACAACGACAACACGGCGCAGAATGCCGACCTGCGGAGCGGCAAGTCCCAGCCCCTCGGCAAGTTTTAACGTGTCTTTCATGTCGTGAACAAGTTCTTCAAGATGTCTGTCGAATTTTTCGACGGGACGGCAGACCTTTGCCAGACGCTCGTCGCCCTCTTTTACTATGTTTCGAATAGCCATATTTATAACCTCTGAAAAATTATCCGAATTGTTCTCTCCCGTTCAGCCCGCGCAAAATCACGGACAGGAAAAATCGCTGCGTGGCAACGGACGGAGAAGATATTGTATTTTCATATTAACCGTGCGAAGCGCAGACCCTTTTGCGCGGGGAGTGCGCCGCCGTATCGTTCGTTTTATACGTTTTATATTATGCTCGTCGGGTTCATGTCAAGCCCCACGGTGACGTCGCGCATATCCTTGTCCGTCAGCATACCGAGATAAACCTCTCGGAGCAGACGGCGGGTCGGTGCGTCGTCGCGGCATTTGATAAGAACTCTGACCCTGTCCCTGCCGCCGACCATGGGCACGGCGGTCTGTCGGGCACGGATTATCGTGAGCGGGAGTTTTGCGAACTCTTCGCATTTCAGTTTTTCCTCGATGCGGGAAGTGAACGCTTCGGCGGCTTCAAAGGCGCGCGGGAGCGTATCGGCGGTGAAAACGCATTGACACACGTCGCAGAACGGCGGGTATACAAGCAGTTTTCGCAGCGAAGTTTCTTCCTCAAAAAAGCCCTCGTAATCCTGTTTTATCGCGTGTTCGAGCACCAAGTGGGTCGGGGAGAAAGTCTGAATAACGGCTCTGCCCTGTTTTTCGGCGCGTCCAGCTCTTCCGACGACCTGCGTCAGGAGCGAAAACGTTTTTTCGTATGCGCGGAAATCGGACGAATAGAGCAGCGAATCGGCGGAAAGAACGCCGACAAGCGTGACGTTGGGGAAATCCAGCCCTTTGGTTATCATCTGCGTGCCGAGCAATACGTCGTATTCGCGGCGGGCGAACGCGGAAAGAATCTCATCGCGGCTGTTCTTGCCGCCTACGGTGTCCGCGTCCATGCGCAGCACACGGAGTTCGGGAAACAGCGCTTTTATCTCGCGTTCGGCGCGCTGTGTGCCGTAACCCGAATATTTTAGCGTTTTTGAGCCGCAGACGGGACAAACCGAAGCGGCGGGTTTGCTTTCGCCGCAGTAATGGCAGACAAGGCGGTCATTGGCGGCGTGATAAGTCATCGGAATACCGCAGCTTTTGCAGGCAAAAACATACTTGCATTTGGGGCATTGAACAAAGGAGTTATACCCTCTGCGGTTCATAAAAAGAATGGTTTGTTCGTGTTTTTCGGCGTTTTTCGCTATTTCCGAGGCAAGCACGGAGCCGATAATATCGCGGTTGCCCTCGGCAAGTTCGCGGGACATATCGCTGACAAGCACTTTGGGAAGCGGTCCGCCGTTATATCTTTCGCGCAGGACGGAAAGCCCTATCCTGCCCTTTTGCGCCTTGTAAAAACTTTCAAAGGACGGGGTGGCGGAAGCGACGAGCAGGAGCGCCTTTTCTTCGTGAACACGGTAGCCCGCAACGGCTTTTGCGTCGTAACGGGGCGATTTTTCGGATTTGTAAGTATGCTCCTGTTCCTCGTCCACGATAACAAGACCGAGATCTTTGAGCGGGGCGAAAACGGCGCTTCGGGTGCCGACGACGAATCGGGCATCGCCCGTGCGTATGCGTTTGTACTCGTCATAGCGTTCGCCGACGGAAAGCCCGCTGTGCAGAACCGCAAGCAGGTCGCCGTAGCGGCTGACAAGGCGGTCTATTATCTGCAAAGTAAGCGATATTTCGGGTAATAAGAGCAAAACCGACTTGCCCTGTGAAAGCACTTTGTCCGCAAGGGCGGTGAAAACGTGCGTTTTGCCGCTGCCCGTGACGCCGTAAAGCAGATGTGCGCCGCCGCTGCCGAGATTTGCAGAAATTTCTTCAAACGCCTTTTGCTGTTCGGCGTTGAGCACGCAGGGCGCGGTGTCCGAGCCGCGTTTCTTGTTTTTGAGAGGGTCGCGCGGGGTTTCTTTTTCAAAAAACTCCGTCACGCCGTATTTTTCAAGCGTTTTAAGCACCGAAACGGAAACGCCTGTCATATAGATAACGTCCTTGACGCTCGAATCCCCGTTTTCGAAAAGATAATCGAGAACGGCAAGCCTTTTTTGAATGTTCGGCGCTTTTTTGGGGCGTTCGCGGCGGGCGTAATCGGCTGCGCGGGGCAGCACGCGCACAAAGCGCGAAACGCTGTCCGAGACGGTCTGTTTCTTTTCGAGAGTTTCCGTCAGTTCGCCTTTCTTTATCAGGCGCAGGACTTTTGCGTAATTTTCTTTGCCGAGGCGTTCGGCAAGGTTTTTGCGTGAAACGGTATTTTGATTTTTCTCAAAAAAGTCGCGTATTTCGGGGTCGGAAACGGGCGCGTCCATACGCACGAACCTGTCAAACCCGCCGACCGTGCCGGGAGCCATAACGGTCTTTGCGGCTTCGAAAAACGGACAAAAATACCGTTCTTTCATAAAAGCGCAAAGCCGAAGTCCCTTTTCGTCAAGGACGGGCGACGCGGAAAATACGTCTTCCACCTCTTTGAGTTTCACGCCCTCGGAACGCGTGCGTATCTCTGTGACAACGGCGCGAACGGCGCGGCTGCCTCTGCCGAACGGGCAGCGCACGAGACTGCCGACGCAGACAACTTCTTCAAGCGCCGCGGGCAGCAGATATTCGTACTGTTTGTCCGCCTGATAAGGCACATCCTCGATATAAACGAGAACGCTTTTTTCCGAGGTCATACGCGGTTACCGTTCAGACTTCTTCGAAGTACGCTTTGCCGTCCGCGAAATCCTTGACGGCAAGAGATACGGAACGGTCTTCAAGACGTTCGTCAGCTGCGTCCGCTCTGTCGGCTATCTCACGCGCGTGTTTCGCAACGGCGATAACGAGCGAATAACGGCACTGTCTTCTGTTGGCAACACCGTGTTTGTTGATTTTCAAAAGTTGATTCATGCTGGGATATAACATAACAATAACACCTATCCTATATATTTCAAAATCAGTTTTTCAAGTTCGTTGACGGCTTCCTCAAGTCCGTCGTTTACAATGCGGTGGTCGTAATCGCCGCTCATTTTCATCTCGTAACGCGCGCGGTCGAGACGTTTTTCTATCGCCGCGGAAGTCTCGGACTGTCTGCCGCGTATGCGTTTTTCGAGCACTTCCTCGCTCGGCGGCGCGATAAACACGGTCACGGCCTCGGGCATACGCTTGCGGACGTTGAGCATTCCCTCGCGTTCGATTTTGAGTATGACCGCTTTGCCCTCATCCACCCATTTTTTTATCGGGTCGAGCGGCGTGCCGTAAAGCACGGAGCAATATTCGGTATATTCAAGCATCTTGCCCTCGGCTATGGCGCGGCGGAATTCATCCTCGCCGATGAAGTTATAATCCACGCCGTCGACCTCGCCTGAACGCGGCGGGCGGGTCGTGTTGGAAACAGACATCACCGCACGGTCGCCGAGGCGGGGCATGAGTTCTTTCAGCACGGTGTCCTTGCCCACGCCCGACGGTCCCGAAACGACAAAGACGGCGCCTTTTTTGTGACTATTCATCCTCTTCGTCCTCTTCCATATCCGTGTCGGGTTCCGCTCTCGCGGCAACGGTCTCGGGCTGAACGGCGCTCAGAATAACGTGTTCGCTGTCCGTTATGATAACGGCGCGCGTGCGTCTGCCGTATGTGGCGTCGATAAGGGTCGATTTTTCTTTTGCGTCCTGTATTATGCGCTTTATCGGAGAAGAGTCGGGGCTGACAATGGCAACTATCCTGCCCGCGGCGACAACGTTTCCGAAGCCGATATTGACAAGTTTCATATCTCTTTTTCTCCCCTTTTATTCAACGTTCTGTATCTGTTCGCGTATCTTTTCGATACACGTTTTTATCTCAATAGCGCGGGCGGTGACTTCAAGGTCGCCTATCTTGGACGATATAGTGTTCGCCTCGCGGTTCATCTCCTGTATGAAGAAGTCCATCTTCTTGCCGTTCGAAACACCGTCCGCAAACATATCCGCAAGCGTTTTGCAATGGCTGTTCAGGCGCACGAGTTCTTCGTCTATCGCTATTCTGTCCGCCATTACCGCAACCTCGGTCAAAAGACGCTGTTCGTCAACTTTGACATCGCCGAGCAGTTCCTCTATCCTCGCGCGGAGTTTTTTCTCATATTCGCCTATCAACTGCGCGGAACGGCTTTCGATGAAATCGACGTTGGATTTAATCTCGGCGCATTTTGCCTGAATGTCTTTTGAAAGACGGCCGCCCTCGGCTTCGCGCTGGGCGATAAATGCGTCGGTCGCCGCTTCAAGCGCGGGCAGAACGGAAGCCCAAACGGCTTTTACGTCCTCGTCCTCTTTCTCTGCGGCAATGACGTCGGGAAAACGGAGAGCGACCGCCGCGCCCGCATCGAACGGGAGCGAATACGTTTCCGAAACGTCTTTCAGCGCCGCGTAATATGCTTCGAAAAGCGGCTTGTTCACTTTGACGGACGAAACGGAAGCACCGTTGTCGGCGATGGATACGTTTACCTCGATTTTGCCGCGAACAATGCGCGTCTGCAAATACGAACGTATCATGTCCTCTATCTGCATATATGCGCGGGGAATGCGCGCGAACATTTCAAAATATCGGTGGTTGACGCTTTTTATCTCAACGGTCACGTCGCGTCCGTCGGTCACGAGCCTTGCTTTGCCGTAACCGGTCATACTTTTTATCATATTTTCTTTCCTTTCGGGGACGTTTTCGGGCAAAGATCTCTCCGCCTGTTTTTGCTTTGCATACGCCCGTGCGCAGGCATAATAATTTATATTATATTATATCATATAAAGACGCGTTGTCAAGGAGAAAGGCAAAAGATGTTATAAAAATTTTCCATAGTATGCCTGAAACGGGCTTTTACGAACAAGGCAACCGAAAAACAGAAAAAAATCGAGGACGCTCGCGACGCGTAATTTCAAACTTTTTCCGAACAATATTGAATAATCGTCTATAATATGTTAATATATTCATTGAGCGCGTACGCGCGAAACATTTTGGAATCGTTAAAAATGCCGTGTTTTCCGTTTACGACAAGACAGGAAAACAACTGCGTTTTTATCTCCCGAAAGAGGTACAGGCTCCGTTCAAAAGGGAGGAGAACTCTTTCTGCATTTTGCGAAGGTTGGGGCGGTCAATCGTATTTGTTCGGATCGAATATATTCAGACTACGGTTTAATATATTCGGTTCCGACAAATCCCGCCGACGGGCAGGGTTCAAAAAGTCCCCTGCTCCCGCCTTACGGCGCGCGAAGCAACGACTTTTCTCCGGTTGAAAGACGGGTTAAATATGAACAAAACTCTTGACAAAGCAAGACACACATTTTTGCCGCTTTTGGCGGCGCTTATATGGGGAACGGCGTTCGTCGCGCAGGAAACGGCGGCGAAGCACGCGCAGGCGTTCACGATAAACACGGTGCGCTCGCTGCTGTCGTTCTTTTTTTTGCTTGCCGTGATAGGCATTTACAGACTTGCGACAAGGAAAAAAAGGAAGAACGAACAGCCGAAGACAGCCGACGAAAAGAAGCGGGAAAGAAAACTGCTCCTGCTGGGCGGGCTGCTCTGCGGAACGGCGCTTTTTGTGGCGCAGTCGTTCCAGCAACTCGGTTTTTCGCAGGGCGCTGATTCGGGCAAAGGCGCGTTCATAACGGCGCTTTACATGGTTCTTGTGCCGCTGTTCGGGCTGTTTTTCAAACAAAAAATGCCCGCAAAAGTGTGGATAAGTCTCGGCATTGCAATGGCGGGTTTTTATCTGCTTTGCATTAAAAAAGATTTCACGCTCGAACTCTGCGACCTGCTCATATTCATAAGCGCGGTATGCTTTGCGGGACATATTCTGATAATCGACCGTTTCACGCACGATGTGAACGGCGTCAAACTTTCGTGTGCGCAATTTGCGGTCTGCACGGGGCTTTCCGGCGCGACCATGTTTATATTCGAAACACCGTCGTTCGGTGAGATAACGGCGGCTTGGCTTCCGCTTGTATACCTCGGTGTGTTCTCGTCCGGCATAGGCTACACGCTCCAAATAGTTTCGCAGAAAGGCGCGAATCCCGCGGTCGTTTCGCTGCTGCTGAGCCTTGAATCGGTGTTCGGCGTAATAACAAGCGCAATAATACTCAAAAAGAGCCTGACTGCGCGGGAATATATCGGCTGTGCGCTCATTTTTGCGGCGGTGGTGCTGACGCAGTTGCCCGAATTTCGGAGGAGAAAAAAGAATGGATAATTCGCTCGACAAAGAGTATTACGCAAAATACGGCGCGCTTGTGTGCGGCGTTGACGAAGTGGGCAGAGGACCGCTGTGCGGACCTGTTGTGGCGGCGGCGGTGATATTGCCCGAGGACTTTGTGCCCGAGGGAATAAACGACTCGAAAAAACTTTCCGAAAAGAAGCGGGAAAAACTGTATCCCGTCATTCTCGAAAAAGCGGTCGCCGTGGGCATAGGCGAAGCGTCCCCTGCGGAGATAGACGAAATAAACATACTCAACGCCTCGTTTCTGGCGATGCGCAGAGCCATAGAAAATCTTTCCGTCAAGCCCGATTTTGCGCTTATCGACGGCAACAGGGCAAGAAACATACCCGTGCCGTGCGACACCATCGTGGGCGGCGACGCAAAAAGCGCTTCGATAGCGTCCGCTTCGGTCGTGGCAAAGGTCTATCGTGACAGACTGATGAAAAAACTTGCGGAGGAATACCCGCAATACGCGCTCGAAAAGCACAAGGGCTACCCGACAAAAGAGCATTACGAACTGCTGAAAAAACACGGAATCGCGCCGATTTACAGACTGTCGTTTTTGAAAAATCTGGACGAGAAATAAATTTAAAATCTAAACATAACGAAAAAAATCAGGATTGGAAATCGGTGTTCCGACCGTAATAAGAAAAGATTAAAAAACAGTTTGCTCGGCTTTTCGCTTGCGAAAAACGACGCAAACTCCGCGTAGCGGAAAGAAAAAGACGATGTCTGTTTAGGCTAATCAAATGTTTGCATAGCAAACACTTTACGCACTTTGCTGATATAACAGAAAAAACAATACCAATTACTTTTGAAACGATATATTTATGAATTCACCTTTATTTTCCCCGCGAAACCTCCCGAGACAATGTCGAGGGTGAGTTGAGCGGCGGCGAGCAAGCGGAGCGAAGACGGAGCGGCGAGACGACTTTGAACAAGGTCCGCACGCAGATAAAACCTTACACCATAAGGGTTGAAAAAAAGTTTTCGTTTTGCTTTGATATCAGATAAGGTTTCCGACTTAATCAAAAAATTTCTGTATAACTATAAGAAATAACTTACATAACTCACACATGCCACACACCACACCGACAGTAAAAGAGGAGAAAAATCAATGTCCGCATTCTTTACAAAATACCCATGGCTTTGGATAGTTCTTATTTCAATGGTTCCCGTTGTCGAACTGCGCGGCGCGATTCCGACGGGCTTTTTCGGCTACGACCTGCCGATAGTTCAGGTCTGCATAATTTCGGCGATTGCAAACCTCATTCCCGTTCCGATAATCTACTTTTTTGCGAGAAAAGTGCTTGTCTGGGGCAAGGACAAAAAAGTTATAGGCAAATTCTTCACATTCTGCCTTGAAAAGGGCGAAAAGGGCGGCAAAAAACTTTCGGGCAAGACCGGTATCGGTCTTTTTATCGGGTTGGCTCTCTTTGTCGGCATTCCCCTGCCCGGCACGGGCGCGTGGACGGGCACGCTCGTTGCGTCCCTGCTTGACATCAAATTCAAGCGCGCATTTCCCGCGATATGCTGCGGCGTTATATGTGCCGCCGTTGTTGTGGGCTTCATCTGCGCGGGCGGCTCGTCGGCGTTCAGCTGGCTCATACCGAACATAACAAAGGCGTAATCATCGCAAAAAAGCCGCTGTATTTTTTGCGATCAGCCATGTGCGGTTCGTTCGAATGAACGAACTATCGCACGGCGTAAGGGCGAAGAAAAGTCCGTTCTCATAAGGTTTCACGGGCTAATCTTTCCCTCCGCATTGCGTTCACTTCTTGCAATACACAAAGTATTGCTTCAAAGTGACCGCTTCACGGAGAAAAACTTTATCTCCGTGAAACTCTTCGACCTGACAGCCTTGATTTTGTTCTGTTTTGAAGTCGAGGAGTGCGAGAATACTTTCGTATTTTAAGCGACGAGACAATAAAACAGGGAAAAAGCAACACTGTCAGGCTTGTGAAAACGGGCTTTTCTTCGCCCAAAATCAGAAAAAAAGGTTTGCTCGGCTTTTCGCCCCGCGAAAAACGACGCAAACTCCGCGCAGCGGAAAGAAAAAGGCTATGCACGTTTCGGGAAGTACCCTGTGTGCTTCAGCTAACAGATTCTGTACTTTGCGTATTTAACAAAGAGCTTCGTCTTTTCAGCAATTCCCCTGTTTGCTCCGCAAACACTTTTCGCACTTGCCGATATAACCGAAAAAAACATCAATTACTTTTGGTTTGTTTTTCTGAACAATGGTATCTTTTTTGTTTTCCGCGAAACCTCGGACGGCGCAAAGCGTCGTTGCGAGAGTTGAGCGGCGGCGAAGCCGCGGAGCGGAGACGAAGCGGCGAGACGTAATATTTTGATTTGAACGGAACTATTTTTTCGCGGATAAAATAACAGAGCTAAACAATATGAAAAACAGCAAGATTAAAAACCTTTTGACGCTCTTTCTCACCTTTTTCAAGGTCGGGGCATTCACTTTCGGCGGCGGTTACGGCATGATCGCCCTTTTGGAAGCCGAATTGGTCGGCAAGAAAAGTTGGATTGACGAGGATGAATTCCTCGATATCGTTGCTATTGCCGAATCTACACCCGGCCCTATCGCCGTCAATGCGGCGACTTATATCGGCAGTAAAATCGCAGGGCTTGCGGGTTCGGCGGTCGCGACGTTGGCGATATGTATGCCGTCGTTTTTTATAATCTATGTCATTTCGCTGTTTTTGGACAGATTTCTCGGGCTTGAATACGTCCGCTACGCATTCGAGGGCATACGGGTCGGAGTGGTCTTTCTGATATTCTCGGCGGGGCTGAAAATGCTGAAAGAAATGAAGAAAAACGCATTCAACATTGCGGTGGCGGTCACGGTCGCTGTTGCTATGATTATGGTTTCGCTGTTCTCCGTTTCGTTCTCCTCGATTTTCTACATTCTGATATGCGGCGCGCTCGGAGTGGCGGTCTACCTTATCGGCAGATGTCGGGAAAGAGGGGGCAAAAAATGATATATCTTCAACTCTTTCTCAATTTTCTGATGATCGGCACGGTCTCTTTCGGGGGCGGTTACGGTATGATCTCCCTGATACGCGAGACGGTACTCTCAAACGGCTGGCTTGCCGAAAGTGAATTTCTTAATATGATAGCGGTTTCGGAATCGACACCCGGACCTCTTGCGATAAACATGGCGACGTTCGTCGGCTCGACACAGGGCGGCTTTTTCGGCGCGCTTGCGGCGACATTCGGGGTCGTGCTTCCGTCTTTTATCATCATTTCGCTTATTGCGCTTGCGATGAAGCGGCTGATGAAATACGGCGGAGTGCAGGCGTTTCTGAACGGCATTCGCCCGTGCATAATCGCGATGATACTTGCAACGGCGCTTATCATGGCGCTTGAAACGCTTTTCGGCTTTTCCGCCGTCGGCTCGGGCTTTGCGCCGAACATAAAGCGAATTGCGATGTTTGCTGTTATCGCCGCCGCTGCCGCAGGATACAAACTGCTGCGTAAAAAGCAGCTTTCCCCTATAATCCTGCTTCTGTTTTCGGCGGTGCTGGGCGTGCTGTTTTACGCGCTGTGACGCTTGCGGCAATACATTAAAACAAAATCAAAAAGATTCACCCCGTACTCTTGTCCGATACGACAAAAGCACGGGGTGAAATTGCGCGTCTACGCGATATTTTCTGAAATATGCGGCATAAAATCCGAAAGAGCAAATTGATTTGACGGGGAAAAATCGGCGCGGACCGAATACGGTCGAACGCGTATTGCCGACACGGGCGGATTGCGCGCTTTGGGGACAGCGTTATCAGCCGAGTTTTTCGGAAATGACTATATCGGTCGGAGTGCCGAGAACGAAAGAACCGTCAAGGGTGCGGACAAAGGGCGTGACGGTTATTTTTTGTGAGAATGCCGAAGACGGCACGGACGAAAGAACAAACGTGGCGAAATATTTCGACGCAAAGCAGATATCGGCGGGTCGGTATTCAAAAGAGGAGGCGCCGTCGGTTGCAAACAGCGATGAATAGACGGTTTTTGTTTCGACATCGACGGTCTTGCCGCCGTATTCAACGCGGAAGCCAACGGAGGAATACATATCGCCGTCAACGGTGGTTATCAGGCGCAGAGAGGTTGAAGAGGAGGTCGGGGCTGTGCCGACACGGAGTTGGCTTTTGACGGAAAAAACTGCGGCGGGAATGAATTTTGCATAGGCGCTGCCGTCGGTTTTAAGATAGGGTTCGGTGCAGTTTTCGTCGTCAAACCATCCCGCAAAAGCTCTGCCGTCAACGGTCGGAACGGTGTCCGACGACTTATAATCGGCAACGGGCAGCAGTTTTGAGACGAACGGTTCGGAGACGGTCGAGGGTTCGTAATACCATATTTCCGCAATGCCCGTATCTGTCTGCGAAACGGTTTCCCTGCGCGCGAAAGCAAGCCCAGAAAGTGTTTGCGGCGGCGTTGGAAGGCTGCCGTTTTCGGGCAGCGGAATAAGCATTTCGCCGACATTCGGAATATTTTTTCCGTCGGTCGTCTTACAGGTCACCGTAAGCGTTTTTCGTTCAAAATCGCCGCTTTTGTCGGTGGCAAGCACCTCGCCCGTTTCCGCGTCCGTGACAAAGCCCTCGATGCGGTCTTTCCAATAAAGGGACGGCAGGTCGGCGGCGGAAATGACAAGAGACAGCGACTTTCTTGCGGGCGCATAGTCGTACCACGAGGAAAGCGCGGGGATTTCAAACGTTTGTGAGCGTTCGAGTTTTATCTCGTTTTCCTCGGATATTATGCGGAAAGTCAGTTTCAGCGTTCGGGGTTCGGGCGAAAGGTTTTGAACGACGGTGCGGAATTCGAGGTCGTGTCCCTTTGCGCGGAGCAGGTTTTTGCTTGTTATGCGGTATTTTTCATAGGCGGAGCCTATCGCGTCCGTTGCGGAATGTTCTATTGTCACGTCGGGCGCGGCAACGTATATCTTTTCGGGTTTTTCGGTATACGCGGAATCGTTCAGACGGCGAACCAGCTCGGCTTTGCAAACTTCGCAGAACCGATAATTTCCGATATCCTCCATAATGCAGGAGCGGGACGGGATATAGGTCGACGAGGCATTGCCCTGCGTTATGCCGACGCCACGGAAGCCGAGAAAATCGCGCCACGGAACGTCGCTTTGAGAGGCGGTGTTTGAGATGTTTACGGAGTTTTCCCTGAAACTTCCGTACTCGTCCGCAAGACGGCCTATCGCGTGACCTATCTCGTGCGTCATGGATTCTCCGTTTTCACCGTCCTCCGCAAGCGACGAATACGAAAAATAACCGCGCGGAGCCGCGGAGCCGAAATATTCTTCGGAATTGGAAAGGATATGAACGGAGCAGGCGCTGCCGCCTTTATCGAGATATTTTTCCTCTATGACGTCGCGCAGAGCGCGGAGCTTGTTCATACCGTCTTCCGAAATATACGTGGTCTTTCCGTAATGCGAGACGGAAAAATACGTGTTTTTCACCGTTCCGAAAGAAACGCTTACTCCGCTTTCCTCGGACGGCGGCGCGACGGCATAGATGTTGATTTTTGTCGCGTAGGACGCGAACGGCTCATAAGAAAGCATTCCGCGAACGCGGCGTGTCACGTCCGATATGAATTTATCTCTTTCCGCTGCGGTATAGCCGTCACCGAAAAAGAGCATGACGCGGTTTTCGGCGTCGCTGCCGCATTTTTGAATGATATGAACGGGAAACGGGACGGCGTTTTCGATGTCCGACGTTTCGGCTGCCGCCGTTTTCGGCAAAACAAAAGCAAAAAGCCCGATCATCATTGAAAACAAGATAAAAAACGCCGACGCGCGGCATTTGTTTCGCACCGTTTTTTTCATATTCTTTCTCCGTATTGAATTTACAATTATGCTTATAAGATAACACCGAACGCGCGGTTTGTCAACGGTTTTTGCGTGACAGCCGCGAAGTTTTGCGTGTTTGTTCGCGGCTCGACCGAAAAAGAGGACGTCGGGACGGGGCAAAAAGAAAAAAGAGACCTCGCGATCTCTTTTTTTTTCGGTATTATGCGCCCGTATCGGGCAAAAATATTCCGAAACGGGGCTGTTCATTCGCCGCAAGAAGTGGTTTTTCGGTCGCGTTTTCTCTTTTTCAGGAGGGTCACGGCGAATACTGTCGCGCCGACAAGCAGGGGGATTCCCACAAAAAGAACAAGCGCGGCGACGGCTGCGATTTTGCCGGGGAAAGAACTGAAAAAGCCCGTTTTTACATATTGCGGAGATTCGGAGGCGGAAAGCGAAAATTCCAGCTCCGTATCGGGCAGCCCCGGCAGGGAAAGCTCATACCCCGTGTCGGTCTTGAAAAAGCCGTCAATGCCGCTTTTCGTGATAAAATACGGGGTTTTTACAACGATTTTCAACTCGCCGAAATCCGCCCATTTTTTTGCGGGCGAAAGTAGGTATTTATAACTGTAAACGCTCGGAGAATAACTCGCGTCGATGTCCGGATAAAGAGGCGCGGTCACCGTGTTCGTCAGGGTCTGTCCCGGCTCGAGAGAGAGTTCATACTCGTACCACCGCATCAGGGAAAAGTCCCATTTATCCAAAAAAATCACACCTTTTCCCGAGCCTTCCGAAAGATAATTCAGAAAAGCGACCGTGGCGTTGTATTTATCAACATCAAGGATCTCCGCGTCGGCTGAATACTGACCGAGAGCGTAATCGGAAAACGCCGTGACGTCGGAATGTTTCAGGGTCACGGTTCCGTCGATAACATCTTCGCAGGCGCCGTTTTCATAAAGCGTCCATTTCAGTTCTTTTTCGGGAAGGTCCCCGAAAAAACGAACCGTGAGAGTGTCGCCGTTTTTAACCCAGCAGGAAACCTGATAGCCGGATTTCAAAACATTCGCGCCGCTCTGCGATTCGCAAAGAACGCGCGTTTCGGACTTATCTGAGCCGTACACAAAAGCCGCCGTTGCGGCGCTGTGCCGCTCGTCAAGCCCCTCGACGGAATATACAAGAGTGCGGACGGGCAGATCGGGGCGGAAAAACGGGTCGGAGACAAAGCCGTCCGAAAGTCTCGGCATATCCTCTTCAAGAGAAAAGGCGGTATACCTGTTTTTGAACGTGTAACGAACCGTCGCCTCCGCGGGTCTGCCGTCAACCGCGACGCCGTATTTTTCCGTATCGGGAAAAGATACGGATATCTTATCGGCGGCAGAGTCCGAAAATCCTCCGTAAAACGGCGGATTTCCGAAAGGAAAGACAAGCTTTGCGGTCACCTTGTAATCGGTCGGATTGCGAAAAACGTATTCGGCGGAAACCTTTCCCGCGTAAGCAAGAAAGCCCTTTTCGCTTTCGTAATACGTATCCGGAAACTCTCCGATATCGAAAGTCAGCGTTTCACGCTCGACGGTAAGAGGGCAGTCGTCTGCCGCGGCGATAACGCCCGAGGTGTCCGTCCCCTGCCAAAAGCGCGGCGCGGAATTTGCGAGCGCGGGGCTGATAAAAGTCGCGGTTATGAGAATAAGCGAAAGGAAAAACGCAAAAACTCTGTTTTTCATAAAAACTCCTTTCGTTGCGGCGGACAGAGCCGCCCGTTCTGTTTTTTCACAAAGACGAAAGTTATCCCGCCCGAAAGATCAGATGAGTTCGTAATCTATATCCGCGGGGAAGTACGGCAGCGAGAAGCCGAGCAGGTTCGCGCCCTCGAAAACGGCAGCGCGCTTGAAGCGGTTGGACTTGAAGCGGTCGTAAAAACGGTCGAGAGTCGAAACTATTTCGTCCTCGTCAAGTTCTTCAAACACGGCAAGGCAAAGATTTTTAATATCCGAATATGCGGCGTGGCGTTTGGCAAAGAAGAACATCGCAAAGTCGATGAGTTCGTATTTGCCCACGCTCTTTTCGGTCTCCTGTCCCTGTACAAGTTCGGGGCTTATCGGGGTCTCGGCGATGTCCGTAAGCACCTTGCCGAGGTCGCCGCCGCGGGTGGCAGCGATATTCTTTACAAGTTCGCGGACAAGCGTTTTGGGAACGGAAGCGTTCGGGTTGTAATGTGCGAGGTCGTCGCCGCCGAATGTGCACCAGCCGAGTGCGGCTTCCGAAAGGTCGCCCGTGCCGACAACGAATGCGCCCTCCGCATTGCCGACGTTGAACAGGATATCCGCTCTGGTTCTTGCCTGTGCGTTTTCGTAAACAACGTTCTTGTTTGCCTCGTCGTGTCCCAGCGCTTCAAACATCGCTTTGGTCGGTCCGACGATGGATATTTCGCGGCAGGTGCAGCCGAGAAGTTTCATCAGGCTGTCGGCGTTCGAATGGGTTCTGGACGATGTGCCGAAGCCGGGCATGGTTATGGCGATAATATTTTCCGAGGGCAGACCCGCCATGCGGAAAGCGTTTTCCGCAACAAGCAGAGCAAGCGTGGAATCAAGCCCGCCGCTGACGCCGATAACGGCTTTTTTCAGTCCCGAACCGACTATGCGCTGATAGAGCGCCTGCGTTTGGAGCAGGAAAAGTTCGTTCAGATAGCGGGACGGCTCGTTTTTGCCGTAATACGGTATGCGCTCCGTTCCCCTGTTCGGGCGGGAGTAGATAAGCCCTGTTTTTTTGTCGCTGTCCGCGCAGGCTATAACGGTCTCGGGGCGTTCCTGACTTTTGAAATCAACGATAACGCCGCTGTTAAAGATGCCCGTAAAGCCCTTGTAAACGCGGTCCGCGGAACTTTCGCCGAAGCCGCAGTTTGCAACCGCAACAACGCAATGACGCTTGTTTGCCGCATCCGCGCAGAACTCGATGATGTCGTTCTGAATGCACGGATAGCCGTCCATTGCGGTCGGAAGAAGCAGAACGTCGGCGTTCGTCTCCGTGCCAGACTCGGAGACCATAACGGTCTTTCCGCCTATTTTGACGGTGGGTTTCTGTATCAGGTCGCCGCCCTTGACGATAATATTATCGTAGCCGTAAACGGCGGTAACAAAGCATTTGCCCGTTTTTTCGGAATACTCGCAAAGTTTGTCGAGAGCCTCGTTGGTCTCGTCCGCAAAGCACTTATAGTGCGCCAGATCCGAGCAGCTTGCGCCGGTCAGACAGTATGCGGGAAAAAGGTAAACATCGGCTTCGTTTTCGTCCATAACTTTCATCATGGCGTCCGCGTTGCGGAACGGTCTGCCGACGGAAACGACAAATGTCGCAGCCAAAATTTTCATAGTATTATCCTCTTGTTTCAGATTGCTGTTATTTTACATTTTATTATACAATATTCGGCGGGGATTGTCAATAGCGGCGTGCGAGCTTTGCCCCTATTCGCTGCCCGTATATACGATGTTTCCGCTGTTTATGATACCGCAGGATGTTCGCCGATTGACAAAAAAGACAGATTATGTTATACTATTTACAGGAACGGCGTTTCTTTCGGTTTTTTTTATGAATAATTACCTGATCGAAACTCCGACGACGTTATGAAGCGCATTTTTCATAACGCCCGACCGGCGCAAAACAATGTACCTTTTTTGTCGCATACTGTATTATATAATCGTATTAAGAATTGGAGAAACGACTGAGGCATCGAGTACGGCAACGGATAAAGACCGATATTATTGATTTTTATTGCAATAAACGGCTATATAACAATGAGCCGGAAAATATATTTATCGGAGGAAAAGACATGGACAAGAAACTGATGATTCAATTTTTGACAAAGGAAGCAATTAAAACACAGACAGACAGTAAACACAAAGATCGCATTTGGGCTGCAATTCGTAAGGCTCATAGAGATGTAATGACAGGTGCCCGTACTGGAAACATAAAAAACTATGTTGAGGAAAACAAAAACGGAAAAAACAAAACGACAGAGTATCTGTACCAGAAAATTAAAAGGGAAACACCTCTGTCTTCCCTTTCTTTGATTGAGAAAATACAAGAGCTTGACAGTACCGTCGAGTTTGCCGCTATCCAAAAGCTGGTCAATATGACACTTAAATATCTGATTATTCTCAATGAATTTGAGAAGACGGATCTCGCACTTAATATTTGTGAGGAAAAATGCGACTGTCCCGTTGACAGCATCATCTTAGAAAAACTATCCAAAATTAACGGAATTAAACATGAATGCTGGACAAAAATGGAAAAGACCGAGTATAAAAAAGTTCAAAATGAAATTCAGGAATACTTAAAGAATGAATATCCGAATAACACATACGGCAATATATGGTTTGATTTTCTTATGTGGAAAGTTGACTGATTGCGGCTGCGAAAATTGAACAGCGCCCCGAAAGCGATTGACTTTCGGGGCGTTTTTCAGAAGAAAAGCTCTTATTAAGCGCTTCTTTTCGACTAAACAATCTTCCCGTCCCTCATATTCAAGAGTATCGGAAATAATTTCGCCGTTTCTTATCATCCGTTAATTTTATCATTTTTCTTCGTTCCTTTTTCAGACAAGATCAGTGCCGAATATAAAGAGTTCGCAATATCTCTCATTCACGGAATATTTATCAACTTTCATTCTCCGTTGTTTTTTCTGCGATCGGCGCGGAATCGTAATGCACCGTAATGCATTCGATATTTGCTTTTTTTGCTTTTTCTATCGTATCGGCAGTGCCGTGACTCGTCCCGTTCCAAAACGCAATCAGCATCGGCGTTTCCCTCATGGCGTACTCTATCATTTGAGAGTTCCGAATAAAACCGGCGCGAATGGGATATTTGTTCCATTCAGCGGGAAACACCTTACAGGGTATGTTTTCTCGAAAGCATAGCGCTCCCCAACATATCCGCTCCTTTGGCATGACCCGAAACAATCTCTATTGACTGATTTCTGTCCGCAAAAGTCGCATCCAATACGGCTTTCAGTTTTGCGTAGTCGTCAAAATCACGCCCTCCGGCGACAATAACTCTGATTTTTCGTTTGCGGCAATAACACATAATTACAGGTCCGAAACCTCCTTAAAGTCCTTTCTTTTCCCCGGCTTAAAGCATCTTACCAAAACTTCTTACAGAATATATTTTATAAAAGTCAGTATACCAAAAAGGTCGCATTGAACTCAATGGGGAATTATATAGGAGAATAACCGTTGAGCGGCTTGACGCTTTCTTCCCTGCCCGCCCGGCGATTCGCCTCCGCTTTAATGTTTTGACTTTTACCTGCGACGAATTGCCGATATCGGCAACAAATCGGTAGTTTGGCAGCATAAAATGTTTGCGTTTTTGCCGTTATCGGCAAAAACGGACGGTTTTTCGGTAATGAAAGCCAGATTATTGCCGATAACACAAACTGCTTCAAATTTTGTACGGTTGGCTGCATAAAACAGACGGTTTTTACAAGTTTGTGCAGTTGACTGCACAAAACGCACGATTTTTTACGAGTTTGTGCAGTTGACTGCATAAAACTTGACAAGAGAAAGATAATATGCTATAATATTAAGCAGATGAAACGACAAGGGAGGAAATCGGAATGATAAAACGCGAAGAGTATCTTAAAGAACTGCGGGCGTTTCGCGAAAAGCGGGTGATAAAGGTCGTCAGCGGTATACGCAGGTGCGGAAAATCAACGCTTTTTGACCTTTTCAAAGAGGAATTGCTTGCGGACGGCATTGAAGAAGAACAGATAATATCGTTCAATTTTGAATCTGCTGACAATTACGACATAGACGATTTCAAAAAGCTGTATAAAGCGGTGGAAAACAGACTTTGTCCGAATAAAATGAATTATGTTTTTCTTGACGAGGTTCAGCAGGTTCGCGAATTTCAAAGAGCCTGCGACAGCCTTTATATACTTAAAAATGTGGATTTATATATAACAGGCTCAAACGCAATGTTGCTTTCGGGAGAGTTGGCGACATTGCTTTCGGGCAGATACATTGAGATAAAAATGCTTCCTCTGTCTTTCAAAGAATACATCTCGGTCAAGGGAGAAAGCGATCTTTCAAGAAAGTACAGAGACTACCTGACAAAGAGTTCGTTTCCGTACACGCTTGAACTTTCCCGCAGCAAGGATATTCACTCATATCTGGACGGAATATACTCATCAATCGTGCTGAAAGACATTGTTGCACGGAAAAAGATTGCGGATGCGGCAATGCTTGAAAATGTTATAAGATTTATGTTTGACAACATAGGCAACCCGTGTTCTACGACAAAAATAGCGAACACGCTGAAATCAAGCGGACACAACATATCCGTGCATACGGTTGAAAATTATCTGAAAGCGCTTTGCGAAAGTTTTGTGCTTTATAAAGCGGACAGATACGATATTAAAGGCAAGCAATACCTGCGTTCCGGCGCGAAATATTATGTGGCGGACATCGGACTGCGTTACTATCTGCTCGGACAAAAGCCCGCAGACCTTGGGCATATTCTCGAAAATGTTGTATATCTCGAACTTTTGCGCAGAGGTTATGAGGTATTTGTAGGGAAAAGTGACAAGTCGGAAATAGATTTTATTGCAATAAACGAAGAAGATACCGAATATTATCAGGTGGCTTTGACTGTCAGAGATGAAAAAACGCTCTTGCGTGAACTTGCGCCGCTTGAAAGCGTGAACGATCACAACGGAAAATATCTGCTGACACTTGATGACGATCCGCCGTGTTCGCACAACGGAATCAAACAGGTAAATGCGCTTGATTGGCTGTTGAAAGAATAAACGGACTGACTGTTCAAGCCGAATATATTCAGACAGACGCGCCCGCCCGTCCGAGAGAGAAGTCTTTCGGGCGGGCGGGGTTTTATGCGGATTAGGAATTATTGAAATTATCGGGATTTGTGGTGTTTTGCCGCTATGCAAGGAATAACATTATTTAGCATTATGTGGGGATTTGTGGTTTTTATGTCATACGAGGGATAGCATTATCCCGCACTACACGGAGATTTGGGGTGTTTTGTTGTTATGCAAAGACAAGGCTATCCCCCGATTATGAGCAGGATAAGGTTATTTCGCGGCGTAGTTTTCTTTTTCGATAAGCTCTTTGCCCTGCGCGGAGCAGATCCAGTTGTAGAGGATTCTTGCGGGGCTGTCTTCGGGTTCGTCGGCACGGATAACGACATAGAAATCGTTGGAAAGTTCGTATTCGCCGGAGGCTATCGTCTTGTTGGAGGGGGTAACGCCGTTGAAGTCGAATATTTTTGCGGAATCGAGCGTGCCCGCTTCCATATTGGTCAGATAGTAATAAACGGTGTAACCGAGCGCGCCGGTGGAGCCGTCATAGCCCGCGATGGCTTCGAGAAGACCTATCATAGAGCCGACAATCTGATCTTTCGGGGGTTCCATGAGAGCGTCGCCGAGCGGGAAGAATTTGTCAAAAAGGGTCTGGCTTCCGCTCTGCTTATTGCGCTGGAAAGGAACGATATCGACCTTGTCGCCGCCGAGTTCGCTCCAATTCTTCATTTCACCCTTGAATATTTTTTCGACGTCTTCGCGGGTCAGGTTGGTGACGGGGTTATCCTTGTTGCCGATAAAAACAAGGCCGTCAGCGCCTATCGCGGTCATTTCAAGTCCGACTTTCGACTCTTCTATCATCTTTTTCGCGTCTGACGAGGGTTCGTAGACGAGAACTATATCGAACGTGCCGTCAAGAATCCACTTGTAGTTATCGGTGGTCGAGCCTGCGAACGAAATCATTTTGTTTGCACTTTCGCGGTCGATGCCGCATATGGTGGCGGTAACGGCTTCGCCGAGAGGCAGACAGGCAAGAGAGCCGCCCATTTTGGGATAGTTGTCAACGGTGAATTTGAACGTGTTGCCCTGTTCCGTTGTTGTCGGGGCGGCGGTTGAGGGTTCGCCTTTCTTTGTGCAGGCACATACGCAGCCGAGCAAAAGAGCGGCGAGAAGTACGAGAGAAACGAGTTTTTTCATGGCGGGGAATCCTTTCTTTTTATATAATTTAATTGGGTTCTTGTAATAATTAAATCGGGCGCGGGAATAACAGAACTTTTGCAAGGTGCGAATAAGTATATAAAATTTTGTTTGGTTTTTGTCGCGGAAAATACGGCATTGCCCCGATACAGATAACGGCTGCGCCGCCGTTTTGCTCTCCCCCGACGCTGCATCGGGAGGCAAAACGGGAGTTTTTCAGCGGCTTTTATTCAAAGCAAATGTCCGATTTCGGGAGACGGGAAAATCTTCCGGCAAATGATTTATCAGCGGAGCGTGTTCTACGGCGTAAAAGCGGATTTCCGTTTTTTTACGGCAAAACACTCACTCGGGCTTTTGCGTTTTTAATCCGTGAGGTTCATCGTTGTGCGGCAGAGCACGTTCCAATCGGAGTTAACCGTCCAAACATAGCCGTCACAGTCATAAACATACAATGTGCCGCGGGACGTTTCGACGGAATCAATAAAGGTGTCATACGTCCGAATAACGGAGAGGTCGTCAGGGGCAATAACGGAAAATCCGCCGCCGTCCTCATTCTTTTTCAAAAGATATTTGCGGTTCAGCAGTTCCTGATATTTTTCGTCGGAAAGTTTGCCGCTGTTTTTGTCGAGCAACCGATAACAATAACCGCTTTCGTCATCGTTGAACAGGCACAGAAGATACTTTTCGCTTTCACAATACATTATTTGTGGGCAGTATTCAGGCACGTCGCATACGGTTTTCAGGTTTTTATCCACAACGGTTTGCTTACTGCCGGTGCGGAGCAAATACAACCCTCCGCCCAATGCTTCCGCCCAATCGCATTGACGGGTCTTTCCCGAAAAATTATAAACGGTATCAGTGTCGCTTATAAAGAGCAGATCTCCCAAAGGAGATACTCCGCGCATGAAAGACGAAATATTACCCGAAACATCGAATGTCGCCTTCACTTTTTTGTTCTTGTCAAAGACGGTGACTGTTTTATTCTTTAACACAAATATGTTGCCGTAATCATCGGAGCATATACCGTCATATTCGCGAGGCAATATCTGTTTTTCTCCGCGATAAAGCCCGCATTTTCCGTCGGCGCCGTAAACGGCGAACTCACCCGGGGCAGTAGATACTGCGGCGGCAACGCCGTACTCGAATTTTTTGATTCTTTTGCCCGACTTGTTTATTATGTAATATTCCGAGTCCGAGCCGTAGACGGAAAGAAGCGCCGTGCCGTTGAAGAAATCGGAAACGACAGAGTTTTCATCGACTGTGAAAAGATATTTTCCCGTCGCGGAATAATAAGAGGTTTCGGACGCTGCGACAGATTCAAATAAAGAATCACAGCAACCGAAAACACCGTCTCCGCAATAAAAGGCGGATTTCTTTTTCGGAAATTCGAACATTGACGAACCGTCTTTCGGAATCAGGAAATAATCGGCAAGAAGGAGGTCGTCTTTGCGGTAACATTTTTCCAGCAGATAATAACCGTCGCAGTATTCGATGCTGTCGTAAACGGGATCGGTCACGATAACGCCGTCAACGGTGCAAAGACCGTAGTAGCCGCGAATCATTTCCGACATATATACATCTTCGACCTTTACGTTTTCATATTGAACGACGGAGCCGAGATACGGCACAAGTTCGCCGTAATCGGAGCGCGGGATAAGATTATCGACGTACTTATCAAACATTCGCGGCGAAGTCGCCGACTTATACTTGCCGATGTCGGGCAGTTCGTCGAGAATTAAGCCCCACGTTGTCGGTTCGGACGATGAAGTCGGCTGTGTTTCGCCGTTTTTCTTGCAGGCGCAGAACAGCGTCAGAAGAACAGCGAAAAGGAGAAGAAGAGAGACGGTTTTTTTCATTTTCAAAACCCCTTTGATATGAAAATCTGCGATTCAACGGCATGGTCACCTGTCGAACGCTTTATATATCATCTGAAAAATCGCGCGTTTCGAACTTGCCTTTTTCGCCGCAGCCGAGCCGCGCGGCGGTGCGTTTCTTTTTCGGGCGCGCGTCAGTCTGTTGCGTTCATCGTTGTGCGGCAAAGCACGTTCCAATCTGCGTCTGTTGTATAGGCATAGCCGTCGAGGTCGTAGAAATACAGAGTGCCGAGAGAGGTTTCGGACACGGCGAAAAATGTCGAATACGTCAGCAGAACTTTGCCGTCTTTTCCCGAAAAGAGGCTGCGGTGACTGCCGTCCTCGGTCGGGCGGGAATAGCCCTCAAAGCCGTCGATAGGAGAAACGTTTTCAACAATGCTCCAATCGGAGGTGTCCGCGAGTTTATATTCGTAAACTTCGCCGTTGGCGGGGTCAAGGGAGCGTTCCAGAACGACATATCTGCCGATATTAAAATCCGTGATATACCAATCTTTCGGGGCGGTATAAAGTTTTTTGAAATTGTTCGAAACAACACAGAATGTGCCGTTTTCATCTTTTCCGTAATCGGCACTGACATACAATTTCAGTTCGGGGATATACGAAAGCTTATCATACGGAAGTTTTTTTCCGCTGTTGTCTATCAAACGTCCGCCTACGGAAAGAACATTCGCGGAATATAAATAAACTTCTTCTTCCGCAGGGTCAACGGGAAAACGGGAGACCTCTTTCAGTTTTTCGTCAAGCACAACGGCGTACTCCCCGTCGCGGATAAGGAAATATCCTTTTTCGTATGCGGGTTTTTTATCGAATTTTCTGTCCGAAAGCGGCTTTGTGCCTTTGTATATCATATATTTTCCGCTGTCCGTCAGCACGGCAAAATATCCGTTGTCGGAAAGCATTTCAGCATCGGGAACGGTCAGCAAAGTCTTAAAGGAAGTATCGACAAAGCGTGTCTGACCGTCAAAAAGGAGACTCGCGACGCCGTTTGTGAAACGTGTCAGAAAATAATTGCCGTCGGAGTTGTCGAGCAGCAGTTTTCCCGTCGCGGAATAATATTTTTCGTTATTGTTTTCACAGTCATATATTGCGCGGAATACTCCGCAGCCCCAGTATTCGACATAAACGTTTTTTCCGAAAGAAAAAATCGAAGAGCCGTCTTTCGGAACAACATAAAAATTGCCGCGAAAATCAGAGGGGTCATACGTCGTATCGACGGAAGCCTTTTTCAGCAGATAGTAACCGTCGCAGTATTGAACGGACGCATAAACAGGGTCGGTGACAATGGTTCCGTCCTTGCGGCAAAGCCCGAAAAGCCCTTTCGTTTCGGCAAAAGTTCCGTCTTTAACCGTTGTGTCGTTCGCGGCGTCCGAGATATTGAAAAAGTAATCCGCGACGGCGCCGAGATACGGCACAAGTTCGCCGTAATCGGAGCGCGGGATAAGATTATCGACGTACTTATCAAACATTCGCGGCGAAGTCGCCGACTTATACTTGCCGATGTCGGGCAGTTCGTCGAGAATTAAGCCCCACGTTGTCGGTTCGGGCGAAGAAGTCGGCTGTGTTTCGCCGTTTTTCTTGCAGGCGCAGAACAGCGCCAAAAGAACCGCGAAAAGGAGAAGAAGAGAGACGACTTTTTTCATTTTCAAAACCCCTTGATACGAGAGAGTATGAATAAAAATATATAGTTTTTGTATTCAATTTACCTTTCAATATATTAGACGTTTTACAAAGGGTTTTGTGACACAAAACCCGATTAGTTTACAAAATATTCACAAACGCAAATCGGATATAGGCTTATTTCCCCCTGCGCCTGTCGCGTGTGCGATATTTTGTGTTGTTTCACGCTCAATCTTCGTTTATCGGCGCACAGCAAACGGTGTTGAAATTTTCGTCAACGGTATATGCGTAACCGCCGCGATCGTAAAAAACAAGAGTTCCGAGAGCGGTGCCGAGAGAGCGCGCCAGACTGTCAACTTTTGTTTTTTGTTCGCCCGTGACTGGGTCGGTGAGCGCAAGCGTCCGCTTTTCGTGAGAACCTGTCAGAAAAAAGTCTCCGAGACCGTCAAAGTATGCCGAAAGCTCGTATTTACGCGTTTTTCCGTTTTCGGGGTTGTAAACAATAGCCTCGGAAGACCGCATGGCGTAAAAAACGGGAATGTCGCAAGGCAGTACCCACATATTTACGGAATAACCCTCAGGCGCTTTGAAAAGCTCGTTTAGGTCACGGTCGAGAACCGCTCCGCCGACGGACAGAGAAACGGAGTAAACGCCGCTGTCGGGATAAAAAACCGTATCGTAAAATCCTGAAATATTCTGTCTTTTGCCCGAATTCGTAAGCAAAAACGTGCCTGTATACAAGGTCGAAAAACAAACGGCGTCGGGGCTGACTATACGGGCGGCTTCGACGTTGTTTTTCAGCCCGTCGCCGCCGATGTCGAACGTGCCGAGGGACTTCATGTCGGGATCAAACGCGTAAGCCGTCGAACCTTTTACAGCAACTATGCCGTTTTCGTCGCCGAACACGCCGTCGTATTCAACGGGAAGCAGCATATCTTTGCCGTTCGCTGTCACGCCGTATTTGCCGTTTCCGTCGCCGACGCAAAACAGCCCGCAACGGAAATCTTTGGCTTCGGCGGGAGATGAAACGGTGTTGAAAGAAGTATCGACAAAGCGATATGCGTACTCCGACTCCCCGTCCGCCGACTCGGAAACGAAGTTTTCTTCAAGCGCAACGCCGTTATAAAAAGAGAGCGTGGAATCAAAGGGTTGGGTTTTGACAAAATGCAGAATCTCGCCGCGGGCGGTGCAGTATGCCGTTTTTGCGGAATTTTTTGAAGAAGAGTGATAATACGCGAATATTCCGTCACCGCAATACTCCGCCGTGCCGCACGTTTTAAGCTCGGTCACAAACGAACCGTCGGCTGGAATTATCGAATATACAATTTCCGTATCTCCGCTGAAAACGGAGGACAGATAATCGGATATATTTACAAGGTTGAACCGTTCGAGCAGATAATACCCGTCACGGTATTCGACGCTTTTGTATATCGGCGCCGTGACTATCCTGCCGTCGGCGGTGCAAAGCCCGTAAATCGGAGTAACGGTTATCACCTCGTCTTTGCCGAGGCTTGCGGCTGATTCATCGTCGAAATAATACTCATACCTGTCTCCGAGATACGGTACAAGCGTTCCGTAGCCGTCGTCGGGGACGAACTCGGTCAGCGCCGTGTCGAAATATGTCGGAGAGCCTTTCGGCTTATACTCGCCTATGTCGGGCAGTTCGGCAAGAGTAAATTCCTGCGTCGGCGTTTTCGTCGGGTTTTCATCGGAGTTGTCGCAAGCGGCGAATACCGTCAAAAACACGGTAACGGCAAGCAACAGAGAAAAAATCTTTCGCATCATTTTCGGTTCATTCCTTTTCTTTTTTTTCGCGGAGAGACAAAAAGACTATAACAGTAGTCTATGTTCATATTAACATATACCGCAGGTTTTGTCAAGAGGTTTTGGGCGCTGAATTTTTTTCTGTTTTTTGCGGAAACAGAGATATAAAGGCAAAAGGTTCAATCAAGGTTTGCTGCAAAAAAAGTTTGCCGAGGATACCGACAAACTTTTTAATCAAAATTGTTTTTACTTGCAAGAAAAATCACCGACACAGGAAAAGTAACAGAAATGAGTTGCATCATTTCCCCGTTGTCTATCCGCGAAGATAACGCCACGGGTAATTTGCCCGGCGCGCTTTGCGTTCAACAACAAGAAGAACGATAAACGGCACTGTTCCTGCGGCAAAAAGTCCGACAAGGGTCAGAATGACGGTCAATCTGAAATCCATTTTATATACGACGCACAGGAATATGATGCACACGCCGGTGAGAAACAACCATACTGCGGACAAAATTCTGTCCGCGAGAAGAGAGACTTTTTCTTTTTTTATCAGAAAGTGTGTTGCGACGCAAAGCCCCGAGACGAGCACGGCTTCCGCCAAAACCACCGCTATGCGGGATATTATACTTGCGGCGGATTCCTGAAAATCGGAAGGGAGCGGGAATATATCAGTTGCGCTCAACATCATTATCGCGGTCAGCAGAGACAACGCAACGGTTGCCGCAACGAGCAAAAAAGTGATGAACTTTCTCATATTTATTTCTTTTTTTCTGTTATTTAAAACTATTCACCGTATCGGTAAACTTCGCCCGAATTTTATCGGAAAACTCCGAAAAGAGAGGGCAAACCGCGCGGACGGAGCAGCTCAGCCCGCGCGTTCGAAACCGTATAACAACTCAACGTGAAAATTGGTGGGAGCATTCGCGGCAGAGGTAAACTTTCGAAGAAATTTTGCTCACTTTTGTGGAACGGCACTTCGGGCAGAATAAAATTTGAGTGTGCAGTTTTCCTTTGCCTCCGATACCGCCCGCCACGTTTTCAAGTTCGTCATCGTTCATTTCATTGTTTGCGTTGTTTTTCAGTTCTTCCGACATTGTTGATGTCTCCTTTTCTTTATGATATATTATGTTTTAATTTTATGTCTGCGGATATTCCGCAAACGCTCTTCACTCTTTTATACGATGAAAAAACGCAGATGGCTATTCCAACGTATCAATTTTTTTTGCAACGTAGTAAAAAATCTTCATCGCATCGGCTATATCGACCTCGCCGCTTTTATCCGCGTCCGTGCGGAGCAGCGCGTCCCACGAAATCGACTCTTTTTTCGCAACGTGATAAAAAACAAGCATTGCGTCGGATATATCGACCTCGCCGTCGCCGTTCGCGTCGCCGACAACGCAGTCACGCAGAAAAACAGCCTTTTTTGCATAATAGAAATACCCGTCCTCGGTATTGATGCAGATGCTTATGTCTAACGACTCGGCATCGGACGAAACAATAACCTTTTCAGCGGAGTATATCCCTTTCGCGATTTCGGTAAAATCAACGCTCCATCCTATAAATTCCATCTCTATGCTCGCGCTCCACAAAATCATATCCTGCGGAACGGCAAAACGGAAGGAAAACGGCATATTTCTGTAAACGTATTCGGTCGCGTCTATCTCAACGCGCGGAACGGGGCGCTTTTCGGGGGTATGGCCGCATTCGGCATAGGTAAGCTGATAATACCCGTCCTCCTCGACCCATATACCGCCGAGGTGCGGTGTTATAAAGCAGATGCCGGATGTAAAAACGGCAATGTCTCCCGCCGCATTTTCGCATTTGACAACGGCGTTCAGAATTTTGTATTCGACACCGAAATCAGAGATGTTTGCCGTGAACGACAACTTACGCGAGGACGGATCATACGTCAGGGTATCGCCGTTCGGAGATCCGTTTTCAACGGTATAAGGCGTGACCGCGCCGTATTTCTTTATTTCCAGATATATCGGCTTTTCGGTGGGCGCCCAACCTTCGGGGAGAGTCACGGACGCCCGTAACGGAGTGCAGGTTCCCGCTTTTCCGGGCAAAGCAAACTCTGCTTTTTCTTCAATCCGCTCTCCGCATTCGCATACGCCGTCCACATAAAAATGGCCGTGTTCTTCCGCGCTCGACGCAAAAGCGGCAGTCGTCGCGGCAATGCAGAGAAAAAGAAGCGCGCAAATAAGTTTTTTCTTCATGGCAAAATTCCTTTCCGATAGTTTCAAAGAGTATATTTTGTGTTTTTTCACTCTCGGGAAGCCTCGCCGCGGTCTTTTTTCGCGCCGACGGCAACTGAAAGCGTCCTCGTCGTTTTTGCGCGAAAGAACGGCAGACGCGAAGGTTTTTTCCGGTTATTTCAGCTCAAACTCAAACTTCATCGCAAGCATTTCAAACAGTTTTTGCATAACGCCGTTTGAAACGGCAACGATGTCCGTTTTGGATATTGCGTCAAGCACGGCGCGCTGTTCCGCTTCCGGCACTCGGTATGCCGAAAGGCTCATCGAAAGAAAACGTTCGAGTTTGTGCGCCAGCGTGAAATACTTATCGCACGGACGCGCCATATAACTGCGCATAAGGCCCGCAGAGCCTATCTCCATTTCGTAAAAATCGCTTTCGCTGCAACACGGCAGATATTTGCCGAAAATCTGCATGAGTTCGGTGGACGTCTGCTGATATATGTATTCCGCCGTTTCGGGGTGCGTGTAAGCCTCAACATATATCTCGCGCAGATTCTCGTTCAGTTCCGCAAGCGTCATCTGTATCGAAGTTTCGACCGCATACAGCAGCACGGGCGACGCGTTTTTTCCAACGACCGCTCTTGCCGAGCCGAACTGCCCTTCAAACATGACGCGCACAAGTTCCATAAGAACGCCGTCCTTTGTGCGGAAAACATTTTGAAACGTTCCCGCCGAAACGTCCGCGTCGTGAATTATATCGTTCATGGTCGTTCTCTTATACCCCTTTTCGATGAACAACCTCACGCACGCCGAAAGGATTCTCCTTTTTGCGTCTTCACTGTCATATCTCCTTGCCATAAATATCCCTCTTAATTCGAATTGGGTCATACACCTGAACCCATATTTGGTATATATACCAATTATAACACACTTTTTCAGAAAACGCAAGAGGGAAAAGAAAAAAAATTAATCGGGCGGAACAAAACACACGTTCAGTACCGCCCGGTTTTTTATTTCAAAATATAACCGTTAAAGAGCTGTGTTAATAAAGCTTCTAAACTGATCCACGGTCAATGTGCTTTCATTTCCGTTTGCATACATTGTGATCGTCCAAACATCCTCGCGCTGAACAGGTAAATAAAAATACTGATCAGTTATTTTTGAAGCTTGTTTGTAACACTTTTTCAGTTCCGTAACCTTAGATATGTATATATTATTGTCGATATTCATCGTTGCGGACTGATTAACGCTTTTAACCTCAAAGATATGCACACGCCCATATTTGTCTTTCATAATAAAATCCGGGTATGATGAATGCAGCGCGCCGAGGTAATACTCGAACTTTATTGTCGATTCGGGAACATAATTCTTTCCCCACACAAATATGTCCTTTTCATTCTCAACGATATATTCGGAAGATTTTTCCCCATACAAATCCGTTTGATCGGCAGGTATGTTTGTCGCCTTTTTCTTTCCTGTTTTTATCGACTTAATACTGCCGGAAGAAATATCTTTTAAAATATCCGCCCAATCCTTCTCGGCATCGCTGTCGAAGGAAAACTTTTCGGCGCCGTCTCTGCGACGCCATACCCAGTTGCTTATATTGACATACTTGTTGGTAGCGTCATAGTAACTTTGGTCTGCAAAAGTTTCTTGTGAACCGATATCCATACTTTGAGAATAATCACACCTGTATTGCTCGCTTTCTTTTGCAATATCCTTTATGTATTCAGCCATTATCCACCACTTTGAATAATCCGAAGCATTTTCATAAACAAGTTTCTTCACAGAATAATCTACACTCTGTAATTGACGGTTAAGTTCGAAAATACTGCGATGAGCCAAAATCGGTTTTTGCTTTTTGATAAAGAGGTCAATGTCAAAATCTTTTTTGTCGATAAGAGGTTTTATCACGGTTGTCGTTACCGTAATACTGTTCTGGACCTCCTGTTTATCGTCCTGAAGCCTTACGCTGAATGATTTTGTCTTGCTTTTAGGCTTTACTCCCCAGACCCATGCGGTTAAAGCAAGCTTTTGCGCTTCGGGAGAAAGGGTTTCAAAATCCAAGAGACGGGGATTCCGTCTTACTCTGCCCACGACCTGCTCATCAAGCTGCTTACTTCTCGAATTTCGCGTCTGATACAGCATACAAGCCCGAGGTATATCCCAGCCTTCGGAAATAACCATTTTAAAGATTATTACATCAATATTGCTCAAATTACCGCGAGCATAATCTTTCCATTTTTTTACAGGCAGTTTTTTTGCCTTAAAGACATCGTTTGTGTCACACTCGTTTTCATCATTTACAATAAGCATCCATTTTAAATCCGGATATTTATTAAGAGCAGGAAAAATATCGTTGTTTAATTCTTCTTCCGCTTTGTTTTTATTTGAAATTTGGATTATAAGACACGGATTGACATTAAGCAGATTGCGATAGTTTTTTTTGATTTCCCTGAATTTTAACAATGCGTCTTCAACCGTATTTTCCTCGTCACCCCAAACAACGCTTTTAATCAGTTTACGGTTTTCCGCTTCTTGATCGGTTATTTCGACATCAGCGTGTTGCCCTCTTCTCAGGTTCGGTGTTGCGGAAAAGTTTACGGTAAAATCAAAAAACTGCTCGGAAACGGCGTCAAGGTTTGCGGTCGCAATATGACACTCGTCTTTTATCCAAATTAAATACTTACCCTCTGTCATTCTTATATTAAAAAGAAAATTCAACATCGGTCCCGCCATTAACCGGGAATCTTTTTTATACAAATCACGGGGCAAAAGATACACATTATAATCATTCGGAATGAACAGGCGTTCTTCCCCCGCGACCTCGCTGCTCATCAAATACGGATTCAAACGGGGAAACATTCCGGCATCTCTGTATTCGCAAAACTTTTCGTAATTCTGCTTTGCCAAATCGCTTTTTGACAATGATGAAACAAGGAAAACGACCTTATCATCCTTTGAAAGCATTCTTTCCATAAAGTCAGCCATCATATATGTTTTTCCGCTGCCGGTCGGCGCTCTGAATGTAAAAGTCTTTTTTTCGCTTTTATCAATCAAATCGACCAGTTTTGTAACGGAATTTGTTTGGAGCTCTTTAATTTCCGCAAGCATATTATTCCTCCAAAGTCTTTTGCGTCACTTCAAAATTGTTGCACACCCACTCAACCTTATCCTGCACAGAAGTAAACTTGCCAACACCGTACAATGTTTCGTCTATCACATCAAAGGCTGTTTTTCCTTCGGTCGCTTCAAAATCCGCAACTTCGGCAATTTCATAAACATCAAGATTATCGCCTAACGGAGTGTTTTTCTTTATCCATTCAAAATCATTTGTTCCGTCATAGCAAGAGCCTGTCATTATTCGTTTCAATCGTTTTGCGGTAACATCGTATGCAATGCCGTCGGGGGTGGTTTCTGTAATATCATTATTTGTACAAAGAATAAATTTTCTGTCGCCGCCGTCTTCTTTATTCAATTCAAGAACGGCTTGTCCTGTTGTTCCGGAACCGGCGAAAAAGTCCAAGATTGTAATATCATTATCCATATTAACCATATTAATTAAAAATTCTATCAATGAAATAGGTTTAGGATTATCAAACACATTTATACTGAATATACTTTTTAATTCTTTTTCACCATCTTCATTTGTACCCACATTCAATTCTGAATCAATATTATTTTGCGGAACCTTTACAGCTTCAGGATTATCCCTCTGATAACGAACGGAAAACTTCTTTGATTTTATAAGAAAATAAGTCCCTTTTTCTATTTCTTCAAGAAGTGTCTTCTGTGACCATTTCCAGTTTCCAACAGCTTTAAACGAACTTTCATTAAGACTGTTTTTTACATACACATCTGTTATCAAGTTGATTTTTTTATCATCAGATGCAGAGTATAAACCGTCATCAATATTAAAATGAACACTTTTAGCAGGAAATTCAATTTCTTTTAAAGGATTATCGGTGTTAAGAAGTGGGGCATCGCCACCATCTATAATTCCTTGGGAAAACTTATGAGCGGAACTTACATTGTTTCCATAGCAAAGAATATACTCGTATTTTTTTCTTACTTTATTTGATAACGAAGGGGGCGTGTTCGTTTTCTTCCATAAATAGGTAGCTAAAAAATTGCTTTCACTTAATATATCGTCAAATAAACACTTGATATAGGCGTAATTCTTATCATCTATACTACAAAATATAACACCTTCGTCAGAAAGCAATCTTTTTGCCAACAGCAAGCGAGGATACAGCATTGACAAAAGATTATCCCTTGTTATTGCATTCTCATAATTTGTTTGGGCAAAATCCCCCATACTGTCTTTTCCGTACGGAGGGTCGATGTATATAACATCAATCTTGCCCTTATATTCAATCAGCAAATTTAATAAAGCGGGATAATTATCTCCGATGATAAGCTTGTGATGAAGTTTATTTTCATCTGTTACGAAAGACAAATTCTTGTTTTTCTTTAAATACTTAATCGTATCAGTCATTTTTTCAAGGCGCTTGTCAAAATGAAATCCCGTTCTTTTGTAGGTCGTTCCCAATTCCGAAATCATTATTGCTTCATCAATAGAATCTGCCTTTAAAATCAACTTTTTTAAGAGTTCAAAGTTAGTCGGTTCAAGTATCTTGTCGTCAACTCTCCTTTGTAAATCACTTATAAGTTCTTCTTTGATTTCACGCATAGTTATACCTCCAAAAATTTTCTGCAACATAATCCGCATTATGTTGTAAACAAGCAAAACGGCGGCGATATATCGTTTTTTTGAGAGGCGTACGCAGAGAAAAAACCGTAAAAAAAGCCGCATCGAGAGCGGCGGATAAAAATGAGTATAAGGAAATAAGCCTTTTCCGAAATGTCCGAAGTGTCGGAACGAAAGAGGCTTTGCTTTTATGTTTTCTTTATCTTTTATGACAATGATTTTGCTATCGTGGTTGACAAGTTGTCACAAATATGATACAATAGTTTTAATATAAGCATTATGTTTCAGACAAATCAATTTTGTTTGCAACATAATGCGGATTATGTTGTTTTCGTCGCCTTTTCGGCGGCGTTTTTTGTTTTTCGGGCTATAATATCAGGTGCATATTTTCCATGCGGCGGCGGTGCTCGGCGCCGGTGGAGACAATATAAATTCTTGTAGTGTTGATGCTGCTGTGACCGAGAATGTCGGCAAGCTTGACGATGTCCTTTTCGATGCCGTAAAACACGCGGGCGAAAAGGTGGCGCAGATTATGCGGAAAAACTTTTTGCGGGTTGACATTTGCTTCGGCGCATAATGCTTTCATTTCACGCCAAACGGTCGTTCTGTCCAACGGTTTGCCTGAACGGGTGATGAAAATCATTCCCGATTTTATTTTTTGCTCTGCTGCGTAGCGGAGCAATTTTTGTTTTAGTTCTTTCACAATAAATACCGACCGTGTCTTTGCTTTGCAGTTTACAACAGCCTCGCCTTGCTTTGCAGCCTCAACGGTTATAAATTGCAGTTCGCTGACGCGGATACCTGTGCCGCAAATTGTTTGCAAAATTAAGCAAAGGCGTTTGTTGCATTTTTTAGCGGCGGTACGGCAAAGACGTTCGTATTCTGCTCTTGTAAGTTCTTTTTCTTCGGGGCAGAATATTCTGCGTTGAAGTTTGAGCGATTTTACTTTTAGTTCCGGGTGTTCGACAAATTCAAAAAATGCGTTCAAACCGGCAAGCATGGAATTTACACTGCGAACAGCATAATGACCGTTAAGAAAATTCTTGTATGACACGACGGTTTCTTTTGTGACAAGTTGTCCTTTTGTATAACGGGCAAATACGGAAACATCACGAACATATTTTTCAATGGTAGCTGTACTGCGTTCGCAATAAGTCAGATGTCGGCGAAAGCGCGAAATATTATCCGATTTTATTATAAGTTCTTTCATCTTTTGATACCTCCGCAGATATTCTACCCTAAAAATCAAAAAAGAACAAACAAAAATGCTAACGGTGCATAAAATGGAATGTGAGGAAGAGAGTTTGCGCATTCGCGCGAACTGCCGCACGGCGTAAAGGCGAAAAAAAGACAGCGTCTGTTTCGGAATATCCCCTGCTCGAATCTCAAACACTTTCCGCACTTTGCAGACATGACCAAAACAATATCAATTTATTTGATTATGTTTTGTTTGACAGATACCCAAATAATCTTCCGCGAAACCGCCCGAGGCGGCGTCGAGGGTGAGTTGAGCGGCGACGAGCAAGCGGAGCGCAGGCGCAGCGGCGAGACGGAATGAGCTGAAACAAGTGTGTTCGAGAGAGAATAAACCGTATTTCTTGCAATGAGCTTCGCGCGGGGATAAAACTATTGCGTTGATAAATTTCGGCGGGCTTTTTCAAGGAGGACAGTCCGAGACGGCAGGAGAAGAAATATGATAAAAAACATTATATTCATCGGCGGGGACGGGCGGACGGCCGAAGCTGCGAAAACACTTAAAAAAGCGGGGTTCGGGGTTCGCCTTGTCGGGTTTGAAAAATATGAGAGCGGCGATACGGCTGACGCAAAAGTGCGAAAAAGAGACAATCCCGAAGCGGGGACGCAAAGAATTGACGGAACGGAAATCGGGCTGACAGAGGATGCATGCGTAGTGTTGCCTACACCGTGTTCAAAAGACGGTCAGACGCTTTTTGCGCCGTTTGCGCAAGCGCCGCTGTATATCTCGGAAGTTCGGAAAATGCTGCGCGGAGCAGCGATAGTTGTAGGCGGCGGTGCGAAAAAATACTTTTCGGAAGCGGTCGATCTGCTTGAACGGGAAGACTTCAAGATACTGAACGCAGTTCCGTCGGCAGAGGGCGCGGCGGCGGTCGCAGTGACAGAGACGGACATAACGCTTTCGGGCGCAAAATGCGTCGTTGTCGGGTTCGGAAAGATTGGCAAACGGCTGTCTGCCCTGCTCCGCGCATTCGGCGCAGACGTAACGGCAACGGCAAGAAAAGCGGTCGATTTTGCGGAGGCTCGGGCGGCGGGGATACGCATTGTTCAGACAAGAAACGTCGCCGCGGCTCTTGCGGAAGCGGACATTGTTTTCAACACCGTTCCGTACTCGGTCATCGGCGAAAAAGAGTTGTCGGCGACAAAAGAAACGGCGGTATTTATCGAACTTGCGTCTGCACCCGGCGGAATTGACAAAGAGGCTTGCGGGCGGCTCGGCAAAAAATATGTCTCCGCTCTCGGTCTTCCGGGACGGTTCAGTCCGAAAAGTGCGGGGCGGATAACTGCGGAAGCGATAAAGAATATTATCGAAGAAACATACCGGATTTAGGCGGAGCATACGCGGCATTTGCCGAGATCCAACGCTGAATTATACAGATTAAACGGTGAAAGATATGGAAATGAAAGATGCTCGTGCGCGGATAGGCTACGCTCTCTGCGGGTCGTTCTGCACACTCAAAAAAATGATAGACCAAATGGAAACGCTCGCTTTGGCGGGCTATGACATCGTGCCGATAATGTCGGCAAATACTTATTCGACGGACACACGTTTCGGAACGGCGGAAAGTTTCCGCGAACGGGTCGAGAACATCTGCGGCAGACCCGTTCTGCACACGCTTGCGGAAGTCGAGCCGTTCGGCCCGAAAAAGTTGCTTGATTTGCTTGTGGTTGCTCCCTGCACGGGAAACACCCTCGCAAAAATAGCCAACGGTGTTTCGGACAGCGCAGTGTCACTGGCTGTAAAAGCACATTTGCGCAACGAACGCCCCGTTTTGATAGCAGTGTCGAGCAATGACGCACTCTCGGGCAATGCAAAGAACCTCGGAGTTTTAATGAACACACGGCACATCTATTTTGTACCTTTCGGACAGGACGATGCGATAAAAAAGCCTACATCTCTCGTTGCGAAAACAGAAATGATTCCCGAAGCGGTCGAAGCGGCATTGAAAGGCGAACAGATTCAGCCTTTGCTGATGTAAAAAAACTGTCGGCGGCATTGAGCCGCCGATTTTTACATAACGGTTTTTTCAACGAACACCCACGGGTATGATTGAATACGCCGCGCGAAATTGTTGCTTCGCAACACGCGCATGGCTGTTCGCAAAATGTCATATCTGCCATTTTGCGAGTGCACACTCAAAAAAATGATAGACCAAATGGAAACGCTCGCTTTGGCGGGCTATG